>ERZ1740068.58-NODE-58-length-67567-cov-7.687937_pt1 | contig 67567 bp, 59 predicted proteins | sample MGYA00581735_ERZ1740068 | MGnify/ENA primary metagenome ERZ1740068 (study PRJEB43018, sample SAMN04849740) | marine metagenome | isolation source: floating plastic debris | place: Pacific Ocean | collected 2008-08-30 | study: EMG produced TPA metagenomics assembly...
TACTGTTGGCGGACAGCAGTAACCCGAGGCGGCTGGATACCGCCTCGGGAAATGCGTTAATTGACTTTGTCGGGTATGATGTCGAATTACTTCGACAACACAAGGGTTTTGCTGTCTACCACTTCGTTGTCGGCAATCAGGCGGTACACGTAGTTGCCGGGCATCAGTTGGCCCGCTTCTACCAATACGTTGCCGTAGCCACGGTCCAGATTATTGAAGCTCATCAACTCTTTACCGTCCAGGCTATAAACTACCAGGGTAGCTTGCTCTACATCTGTAGGAAGGTAGAAATGGATTTCGGTGCTTTCACGGAAGGGATTTGGGCGGTTTTGAAACAACTGGCTGGTTTCACCAGCGGCAGCAGAAGTTCCATTGGCTGCAGGTGCAGTACCGTTTTTGATCGCCTCTAAGTCTTCCATGATCTGACGAATCAACTGATCTTGCTGCTCCAATACGGCTTGTTGTTCTTGCACCTGGTTGTTCAACTCTTCGTTGGCCAGTTTGGCGGCTTCCAGGTCTTCGTTTTGAGCAAGGATGGCCTGGTTTTGCTCTTCGATGGTGATGTTAGCAGCATCAAGGGCCTCCTTTTGAGTAGCGACTACTTCTTGCTGCTCTTTCAAGCCTTCGACCAGCAGCGGCACCATAGCAGTGTAGTTCACAGCCAGGTAGCCATCTTCGTTGGCTTGCACCAATTCGGGAATAACCGCCTGAACATCTTGCGCAATGAGGCCATACTGGGTACCTTCCTTAAAGTGCATCTCAGGAAAAGCCTCCAGGTTCATGGTATAGGTGGTTCCTTGCAATTGGGAAATCAAACCCATCGCATCACCAATCGGTTGAATGTTTTGCTTATAGCGTGCATCCGAGTTCATAAACATACCACCAGAAGCCAAAGCATCGCCAAATACAGTGAATTGAAAGCTGTTGGCAGGAGCCGACATGCGGGCTACAATATCACCACAATCTGAGTCAGAATTATCAAACAAGAAGTCCAGGTTTTTACGAATGGTAAAAGGAATGCCTCCAATAGTACCCAGGCTAAATTGTGACCCCCAGGAAATGGTGGGAGCACCATCACCAATAAACTGAACACCACCGGGTACTGACTGCCTGCGAATGCCCATGTTGATGAAGGCTCGGGTGTCTTGCTGCGCGCGAAAACCGTAGATGTCGCAGCCGTTGATGGGCCCGGTGACACCACCTGATTCGCCAATTCCAATGAATTTACGGGTCGGATTGAAAGGGTCGGTAGAACGAAGTAAAATATTGTTGCCCACTACATCCAGAGGTGCTAAGGCAGGGTCGGCCCCAATGCCAATGCCCTGGGTACCCAAGGCACCAGTAGAAACAGTTCCTGAAGGAGTAAAAAGGGTTTGTGCTGAAACCGAGCCGGCCCAGCTTACCACTACCGCTGTGGCTACAGCGGCAAGTGTGCGTATTGAATTCTTCATAACGATGGATATTTTAGTAAGAAGCCGCCACTTCAAATGAATGAGGTAAAAAAGACCGCTGGCGGACGGTAATGGTTGAGGAAGCCCGGAGGCCTTGGCCTCCGGGCAGTGGTTGAAATCGTTAGAGTGGAGTAGTGCTTATTTAGACAATACCAAGGTTTTGCTGTCCACCACCTCGTTGTCGGCAATGAGGCGGTACACGTAGTTGCCTGGCATCAGTTGACCAGCTTCTACCAACACGTTGCCATAGCCACGGTCGAGGTTGTTGAAGCTCATCAATTCTTTACCGTCCAGGCTGTATACTACCAAAGTAGCCTGCTCTACATCCGTAGGGAGATAGAAATGGATTTCGGTGCTTTCGCGGAACGGATTTGGACGGTTTTGAAACAACTGGCTGGTTTCGCCAGAGCTGGCCGAAGTTCCGTTTTTGACGGGTTGCAGGTTATTCTGCAAGGCCATCATGTCTTGCTGCAATTGGCGAATGGCCAAATCTTGTTGCTCCAACACGGCTTGTTGCTCTTGCACCTGATTGGTCAATTCTTCATTGGCCAGTTTAGCAGCGTTCAAATCTGCATTTTGATTTTCGATAACGGCATTTTGCTCGTCGATGGTGGCTTTTTGAACTTCCAATTGATCTTGTTGCTCTTTCATGCCTTCCACCAACACAGGTACCATAGCATCGTAGTTCACGGCCAGGTAACCATCCTGATCTTCTTTGACCATGGTAGGCATTACCTCTTGAAGTTCCTGCGCAATGAAGCCGTATTGCAATCCTTCGTTGAAGTTGCGATCGGGAAAGTTTTCACGATCCATGGTGTAGGTGGTGCCGCGCAGTTGACCAATCAAATCCATAGCATTGCCAATGGTTTGAATATTTTGCTTGTAGCGCGCATCAGAATTGACCCACATACCGCCAGAAGCCAAACCGCTACCACGAATAGTAAATTGGTAGGTACTGGATAAACCCGACATGGTAGCAATCAATTCACCACAACTGGTGTTGGAGTTGTCGAAGCGAAATTCCAGGCTTTTGGGAATTTGGGTCGGATTTGGAAAAATGGGGAGTGTAGCCGTTGACCCCCAGGAAATGGTGGGAAAGTTATCAATCAGGGGAACCGGAATTGGGTCTCCAGGATTGACCGGAGTGAAGGAGAACTTCCGAATTCCCACATTGATAAAGGAGCTCTGGTTGCGTTGTGCCCGGAATCCGTAGATATCACATCCGTTGATCGGTCCAACTATACCTCCCGATTCACCGATGCCGATGAATTTCCCGTTGGGGTTGAAGGTATTGGAAGGCCGAAGCAACATGTTGTTGCCTACCACGTCAAAAGGCGCAAAGGCTGGATTGGCATCTACACCGATACCGCCAGAACCAAGCGCAGCTCCTCCGGGTAAGAATAAAGTTTGTGCGGAGGCGGTAGAAACACCAAAGCCTACTGCTAAGGCCATAATGGCCACTATGCGTGCATATTTTCGCATAACTAAAAAGGTTTAGGTTGAAACAGACAGCCACCGCTTGCCTGCGGGTAAGATGAATTGTCGATGGAGAAAAGGCAGTTCGGTGGTACTACCTCAAGGCAGAAACGGATGTACCGAAACCATGGGTCTCAGCACATCCGGATATTGTTTGGCAGAAAATTAGCGGGAGAGAACCAACTGCTTGCTGTCCACTACTTCACCGTCGGCAATGAGGCGGTATACGTAGTTGCCCGACTCTAAAGAGCCGCCTTCCAGCAGCACATTACCGTATCCACGATCGAGGTTTTCGAAACGCTTCAACTCGGTGCCATCCAGGCTATACACCACCAATGTGGCGTTGGCCACGGTGGTAGGCAGGTAAAAATGAATTTCTGTAGACTCCCGAAAAGGATTAGGACGGTTCTGGAACAATTGAATTTGATCTTCCTGAACGGCAGAACTGGTGGTGGCCTTGGCAGCCGGCTCCACATTCATGGCCAATTGCAACGTACGCAGATCATCCTGCATTTGCTTGATGACCGCATCTTGCTGGGTCACCACGGCTTCCAATTCGTCTACCTGATTGTTGAGTTCTACGTTTTCGGTTTCGGCAGCTTCCAGGCGTACTTGTTGCTCCTTGATTCCCTCTACCAAAACGGGCACTACGGCATCGTAGTTCACCGCGAGGTAACCGTCTTCATCGGCCATCACCACTTCGGGCATCACCTCTTGCAAGTTCTGAGCGATGAATCCGAAATGGGTGCCTTCGTTGAAGTTACGCTCGGGAAATTCGGCCACATTCATCGTATAAGTGGTTCCTTCCAGCTTTGAAATCAAATCCATAGCATTGCCAATGGGCTGAATGTTTTGCTTGAAGCGGGCATCCGAATTCACAAAACTACCGCCAGAAGCCAAAGCGCTACCGAATACAGTGAGTCTGAATCCAAACCCCGACATACGGGCAACAAGATTACCACAGTCGGTATTGCTGTTGTCATAACGGAACTCGAGGTTGCGAACGATCGGACGCGTGAAGGGCGAGGTTTGAATTTGCGACCCCCACGAAATGATCGGAATATCATTGGGTGGCGGTGGAGGAAAAGGCGTGATGAATGTTGGAATCCGTGCTACTCCAATATTGATAAAAGAGGTTTGACTGCGCTGAGCCCGAAACCCATAGATGTCGCAACCGTTGATGGGTCCAACAACACCTCCTGATTCGCCAATGCCGATGAATTTGCCGTTGGGATTGAAGGTATTGCTGGGACGAACGAGCACGTTGCTGCCCACCACATCCAAGGGGGCGAGTGCTGGATTGGCGTCAACGCCTACCCCATTGGTTCCTAAAGTACCAGTCGATACCGTTCCGCTCGGTGTAAAGAGCGTTTGTGCTTGGGCTGTGTTCCAGCTAAATACGCCTGCAACTGCCAGAGAAGCAGCGTAAAGTAAATATTTTTTCATGTGATGAATTATTTCCTCCTCCAGGCCTCACTGCCTGGAAGTAGTTGAGTAGATGGTTTGAAAAACAGGGAGCTGAGTGAGCAGCCACTGAGAAATAGGGAGAGAAAACTGCTGCGATGGTGGGAGCAGCAATTTTCTTCTCCGCTATAGTTTATTTGGAGAGTACCAGCGTTTTGCTGTCTACTACTTCGTTGTCGGCGATCAGGCGATACACGTAGTTACCGGGTTGCAATGCACCAGCTTCCAGTACTACGTTTCCGTAGCCACGATCGAGGTTGCCAAAGCGGGCAATCTCTTTGCCTTCAAGGTTGAATACCACCAAGGTGGCTTGCTCTACGGTTGAAGGTAGGTAGAAGTGGATTTCGGTAGACTCCCGAAAAGGATTGGGACGGTTTTGAAAGAGTTGCACTTGCTCATCGGAAGCGGAAGTAGTTTTAGTCGCTCCCGAAGCTTGAAGGCTATTTTTCATGGCCATCATTTCTTCTTGCAACTGGCGAATGGCCGCATCTTGCTGCTCTACCACCGAAACCAGTTCGTCCACCTGATTGGTGAGTTCTTCGTTTTTGATTTCAGCAGTTTCCAAACGAACTTGCTGCTCCGCGTTGACTTGTTGCGCATTTTCCAGATCGGCATTTTGCTCCTCGATGGTCACTTTCTGAGCAACCAACTGGTCTTGCTGTTCTTTCATGCCTTCTACCAGCAGCGGCACTACCGCATCGTAGTTCACAGCGAGATAACCTTCTTCATCGGCCATCACCACTTCGGGCATTACTTCTTGCAAGTTTTGCGCGATGAAACCGTATTGGGTGCCTTCGTTGAAGTTACGCTCAGGAAATTCCGCCACTTTCATAGAATAGGTGGTTCCTTCCAACTGTGAAATCAAATCCATGGCATTGCCAATGGGCTGAATGTTTTGCTTGAAGCGGGCATCAGAATTTACCCAGTTACCGCCAGAAGCCAAAGCGCTTCCAAAAACAGTGAAGCGGTACAGTCCTACTCCCGACATGCGCGCCACGAGGTTGCCACAGCTGGTATTGCTATTGTCCCAACGAAACTCGAGGTTGCGCGCCCTTCTGCGAACAAAGGGAGAAGTCGGCGGTACTTCCGATCCCCAGGAAATGATCGGAACATCATTCGGTGGTGGGGGTGGGAAAATTGGAGAGATTTGAGGGAAACGACCTACTCCAATATTGACAAAGGCACTCAAACTGCGTTGTGCGCGAAAACCATAAATGTCGCAACCGTTGATGGGTCCTACAACTCCACCCGACTCGCCAATACCGATAAACTTTCCATTAGGAGAAAATGTATTAGTAGGACGGAGCAAAATGTTATTGCCTACAATGTCCAACGGAGCAAAGGCAGGGTTGGCGTCTATACCAACTCCAGCACTACCCCCGGCTCCGGTAGATACCGTACCAGAAGGTGTAAACAAGGTTTGTGCTTGTGCTGAATTCCAGCCCATAACACTTGCAACTGCTAAGGAAGCTGCAAAGAGTACATACTTTTTCATTTGGTGAGAGATAGTGCTTCAAGCCTCACTGCATGGAAGCGATTGATCATTGGATAGTTTGGAAATTGGTTGCAGAGTGAGCTGCACCCAAGCATAGATGAAAAAGGGAGAAAACTGCCGCGATGGTGGTTGCAACAGCTTTCTCTTTATTAATTATTTGGACAGTACCAGCGTTTTGCTGTCTACTACTTCGTTGTCGGCAATCAGGCGATACACGTAGTTGCCAGGTTGCAATGAACCTGCTTCCAATACCACGTTTCCGTAGCCACGATCGAGGTTACCAAAGCGGGCAATCTCTTTGCCTTCAAGGTTGAAAACCACCAGGGTGGCTTGTTCCACGGTTTTAGGCAGGTAAAAGTGGATTTCGGTGGTTTCCCGAAAAGGATTAGGACGGTTTTGGAAGAGTTGAACCTGCTCTTCGGAAGTGGAAGTATTTTTGGTAGCTCCCGAAACCTGAAGGCTGTTTTTAATCGCAGTCATCTCTTCCTGCAATTGACGAATGGCAGCATCTTGCTGCTCTACAACGGTTTCCAGCTCATCCACTTGATTGGTGAGTTGTTGGTTCTCAGTTTTGGCCGTTTCCAATTCTTTTTCCTGAGTTTCCATTTGTTGGGCCTGAGTTTCAAGCTGCGCTTGCTGCTCTTTGATCCCTTCTACCAACACGGGCACAACGGCATCGTAGTTGACACCGAAATATCCCTCCTGATCGGGCATTACGGCTTCTGGCATCACCTCTTGCAGGTCTTGTGCAATGAAACCGTATTGTTGGCCTTCATTGAAGTTGCGCTCTGGAAAATTTTCACGGTCGAAGGTATAAGTCGTTCCCTGCAAGCGCTGAATCATGTCCATAGCATTGCCGATGGGCTGAATGTCTTGCTTAAACCGTGCATCCGAATTCACCCAACTTCCACCGGAAGCTAAAGCAGATCCAAATACAGTGTAGGTGTAACCAATGCCACTAAATTGCGCTACTACGTTGCCGCATGGCGAGGGAAAAACGCCGAGATCGTAACGAATTTGGAGCGGCTTTGGATAGCTCGTAAAATCAATATCATCAAACGATCCCCAGGAAATGGTGGGCGTATTGTTGTAAGGTGCCTTGGGAGATGGGTCCGGTTCAAAACGTAAACCAATGTTGATGAACGAACGGTCGTTGGCTTGTGCTCGGAATCCATAAAGGTCACAGCCGTTGCTCGGACCTACAAATCCTCCCGATTCGCCGAGGCCAATAAATTTTCCGTTGGGATTGAACGCGTTGTTGGGACGAAGCAAAAAATTATTGCCCACTATATCGAGTGGGGCAAGAGCAGGATCAGCATCAATGCCTACTCCAGCAGTACCACCGGTTCCGGTGGAAACCCCACCAGATGGGGTGTAAAGAACTTGGGCGTTGGAGGTTCCAACGGTGAGGGCGAGGGCGCAAGTAGCACCTAAAGCCCATTTGATAGATTGGATCATGGGTGAAAAATTTAGGGGTGAAACAGTCTCCCCCGTTGGAGTGCCTTTAACTCCAACGGGGTTATCTGTTAAAATTTGAACTGAGAGAGTTGATTCAAATACTGGCTTATTTCGCCAATACCAAAGTCTTGCTTCCTACTACTTCATCATCGGCAATCAAGCGGTAGATATAATTGCCGGCTTCCAGGTCTCCACCGCGCAGTAATACGTTGGCATAGCCACGGTTGAGGTTTTCGTAACGGAGCATTTCAACACCTTCGAGGTTGTAAATCACCAGGCTGGCTTGTTGAACCGTAGTGGGAAGGTAAAAGTGAATTTCAGTGTTTTCCAATACAGGATTGGGACGGTTTTGAAACAATTGGCTGGTTTCACCGGAGCCGGCAGCATTGGTTTTCACCGGATTGGCAGCGGCACCATTGCGTACCTCATCGCGCAATTCGGCCAATTCCGTTTGTAACTGGCGAATGGCCAAATCTTGCTGCTCCAACACTACTTGTTGCTCTTCCACCTGCGTGGTAAGTTGCTCATTAGCATCATTTGCGGCATTCAATTCTTCTTTTTGGGTTTCCAGTTGGCTTTGTTGCAACTTGATGCCTTCCACCAAAACCGGCACTACTCCATCGTAGTTAACCCCCAGATAACCATCTTCATCTTCCAATACTAAACTTGGAAGTACCTTCTGTAGGTCTTGTGCGATGAATCCGTACTGCACACCTTCGTTGAAGTTTCTATCGGGAAAATTTTCCCGGTCCATGGTGTAAGTGGTGCCTTGCAGTTGGTCGATCAAGTCCAAAGCATCGCCAATGGGTTGAATGTTTTGCTTGAAACGTGCATCAGAATTCATGAACATGCCGCCAGAGGCCAATGCACTTCCGAAAACGGTGAACCGAAAAGTACTGGTACCACTCATACTGGCTACCCGAGTACCACAATTGGTATTGGAGTTGTCGTACAAGAAATTCAAAGACCTGGAAATGCTGAAGTTGCCAAAAATATTTTCGTCGGCACCCCAGGTGATCACTGGAATATTATCAGGAATTGGAGTCAATACAGGACCGCCACCAGGTTGTGGGTTGGCGATTTGCTGTATTCCCATGTTAATGAACGAATTGCCCAGTTTTTGGGCGCGAAAGCCGTAAATGTTACAGCCGTTGATGGGCCCAACAATTCCGCCTGATTCGCCAATGCCGATGAATTTGCCGTTGGGATTGAAAAAATTGCTGGGGCGCAACAAGATGTTGTTTCCAACAATATCTAAGGGAGCAAAAGAAGGATTAGCATTAATACCAATGCCAGACCCTGATCCGGCAGAAACCGTGCCGGTAGGTGTAAACAAGGTTTGCGCATTCACCGTGGCCAAATTAAGGCCAGCGGCTACTAAAAGTGCAAATGAAAAGCGGGTAAACATTTTCATATCAGATGGTGGATTTAGGTGATGGGTAGCCAAAAGGCTGATTGATTCGAGTGGTTGGGGAAAGTGGAGCGAGGAATAGCATATTATGCTCCTGATTGGCACCTGACGGTTGTAACTGTGGGATGGACGGTTGAGTGTAGCGTGCAATCATACTTTCGCGCGATGTGTGGGGCACAAAGAAGATGGAACTCAGAATGAGTTTTGAAAGCAAGCTTTCACAAGCGGGCAGCTTGTTGGTAGCTTAGACCTTGCACTGGGAACAAAGGGAAGAACAGAAGAATTGAATTATTGTTCGGCGTTCATGAATTTTTTTTTGAAAAAACAATCAAAACCACCTTATTTATCCAATAAACCAAATAAAAATTTGGTAAAATTTACAAAATGGAAAATAAAAGATTTCTCAAAAAGTGAGTTTTAGCCTATCAATAGGAGACAACAAGATGGGGAGTGCGCTGCTTTAACCTTGCTCCAGTCGGATGAAAAATGCCTCCATTTCCCATTCGATAACCAGGCTTGGCAAATCTTCGATCACCTTGGTCCGATCTTCCGCATATTCCCAGGGATCGAAATTGGAAAGCGGAGCTACAAACCGGTAATCGGAACGATGGAGCGGTAATTCAGTAGCGCCACGAAATGCCTTTAAATTGGCATCAAATCCGTGTAAATAGAGTTTTATGGCACGAAACTTCGACAGGTAAGTACCCTCAACTGCCCCAATCTCCAAGCGTTTTCGATCAGTATTGTAATGCACCATACGGCGGTAAAATTCCCCCTCAGCGTAAGCCTCTGATTCACCATCGTCTTCGTAGTATTCCCATGCTACGCCCTTTTGGCCCTGATAGAGGTGCAACTCCAAAACCGGATCCACCGTGGCACTGGTGTACTGTACTTCGTTTTGCAACGCCACTATTCCTCCTGCCTTAACAAAAACCGGTAGCTTGTCTTTGGGGCAATCCAATACGATTTCTTGTTTTCCGGTAAAAAATTGATCGTTGAACAGGTCATACCACTCCCCTTCCGGCAAATACACCTTAGCATATTCCTTACCAGGCACTACCGGTGCTACCAACAAATGGGCGCCAAATAAATATTGATGTTGGTATGCCCCGTCGTAAACTTTAGGATCATAGGTATAATCGAGCGCCAGGCTTCGTTGAACGGGTAAACCTGTTTGAAATGCTTCGTAAAAAGTAGCATACAGATAGGGCAGTAAGCGGTAGCGCAGACGAATGTAATTTCGAGCAATTTCCTCCGACTCTTCGCCAAATGCCCACGGTTCGGCCGCACGGCTATTGATCATGCTGTGGCAACGAAAAAACGGAGAAAAAGCCCCAATAGCGATCCACCGATTGAACAGTTCGGAACTGGCCTCGCCCACAAAACCACCAACATCGCAACCCGCAAAGGCTACGCCACTCAATCCAAGGCTGTTCACCAGGTGTACATCTGTGAGAAGGCCCTCCCCTGAAGATACATTATCACCCGTCCACACTGCGGCATGCCGCTGTATGCCCGAAAAGCCCGATCGGGTGAGCACAAATGGCCGCTTCCCTTTGAATTGATTGCGGGCACCTTCATAGGTACTTCGGGCCATCTGCAGGCCATACACATTGTGGGTTCGTCGGTGGGTTGCTCCGGCCCCTTCAAAATCAAACTCTACCAAATCGGGAAAATGCTTGCCCCAAACGGCAGGTTCGTTCATGTCGTTCCAAAAACCCTCTACTCCGGCTTCTGCCAAACCTTTCAACCACGCACCCCACCAATTTCGGGTGTTGGGCCGTGTAAAATCAGGAAAATGGCAAGCGCCCGGCCATACCGACCCGGTGTAGTGCTCCCCATCCGGATAGCGGGCAAAAACGTTTTTCTCCATGCCATCCTCATAAGGTCCATAGCCCGCTTCTTTTTTAATACCCGGATCGAGGATCACCACCACGTGAAAACCTTTTTCGCGCAAACGCGCAATCATCGTAACCGGATCAGGAAAACGCTCACCATCCCAGGTAAACACCTTGTAGCGCTCCATGTAGTGGATGTCGAGGTAGATAACATCCGCCGGAATTTCTTTTTCCCGAAAGGTGTTGGTCAAACGCAATACTTCACTATCCGGGTAATAGCTGTAGCGGCTTTGTTGAAAGCCCAAACTCCACATAGGCGGAAGGGCAATGCGACCGGTCAGGCCCGTATAGGCCGTTACCACCTCAGGCAACGTGGGCGCATGGAAGAAAAAGTAATCCATCAGGCCGCCATCGGCTTGAAAGAAAGTAAAACGATCGTTCGCAGCCCCAAAGTTGAAACGGCTGCGGTAGGTGTTGTTAAAATAGAGGCCATAGCAGCGGTGGTCGAGCACTCCCAAATAGAAAGGAATGGAAACATACAAGGGATCAGAATCGCCACCGTAGGCAAACTGGTCGGTATTCCAATTTTCGTACTGAACACCCCGGCGGTCGAGGCCCCCGGTTTTTTCACCCAAGCCCAGAAAACGTTCTCCGGCTTGCAATTGCTTGTAATTGGTTACCCGTTCGCCTTGCCACGAAATACCAAAGGCAGGATCATCCGTATTGAGCAGTTGACCTTGAAGGTCACAAAAAGTGAGCCGCAAGGGAGACTTTTGAATCGCTACTTTCAACTGGTCGGTAACCAATTCAAAGTGCTCGTCCAATTCTTCCCATTGGAATTGGGTAGGTGCTGGCTGCCCGCTAATCGCATAGTGGATGCCATCATCGTACTGCCCTTGCAACATGGCTTTGACCCGAACCGTTCCGGCAGCCCATACTTCAATGCTGAGCGAGGCTTCCTCGGTAATGAATTTCAGGCCGTTTTCCAGCTGTTCATGTCGAATAACAGCTCCTAAAGTCCGGTTACCCGGATCTTGTCTTTGCTTGCTCATAACCTCGGTGAAAGCAACAAATAAACGAATTTTTTAACGCCAATAGTGTCCAATGTACACCAATCTGTTTTGAAAGTCTTTATCAGGCCTCAAATGGGCTTATCACCGCCTCCTACCTTCATCTTTCCCACTAAAAATCGAAACGTAGTCGGTGTAGTTTACCTAATTTTGGCGCCAGAATCACGTGCTATGAAACCGGTTTATTTTTGGCTGTTTGCCCTTTGCCTGCAATTGACCTTTCCCTACTCGCTTTTTGCCGGTGCCGCCTGGCCCGGAATTTTGGAAGAAGAGCAAGTAACTGCCGCGGATTCTGCACAGGTACCTACTGACTCCCTGATAACACCTGAATTGATGGTGGAATATGACCTGGGTATGGCCACCATTTACCATCAAAATTTCAAAACCAGCCAATCTGCCAAAGACCTGGAGCGTTCGCATGAGGCATCGCGCAGAAACCTGAGTCGCCTGGACATGCTCCACCACGGTATTTATTCGGGCAACCTTCCCCGTTTTTCTTTCGAAGGACGCAACCAACTGTTCACCTCCAGTTTGGAGATTGCTTTTGAATTGTGGAACCAAACCGGAGAGGAGCAATACCTGGCCGAAATGCTGGAAGTGGCCGAAGTGAAGCAACTGAGTCACTGGCGGCACGCCTTGAGCGCCTGGCCCTTAGCCTCGATTTCGGGTGTGGATGAAGGGCTGCTGAAAGCGGAACGCCAACTCGCCGAAAAACTCAATAAGATCAACGGGCAAATCAGTAATTGGAATACGGATAAACCCATTGCTCCTGAAACCCAGCTGGCCTTTACCCGAGAGCGGAACTCCCTTGAAAAGCAATTCAACGACTTGGTCATTCGGATTGGCAAGGAGGCTCCGGCATATTATCGACTGCGCTACGATTACGGCCGAACTCCGGTAGCGACCTACCAAAAGCAACTGACGACACAGTTTGCAGACGGTGCCCTGATTCAGTTTTTTGCCACCCCGAAGCGTTACTACGTCTTGGTGCTCACCCCTACCGAGCTTCACATCGATACGGTAACGGTGAATCGGGAGCTTCAAATTGCATTGCGCAACCTCAAAGACCATGGGGCTAATTTGGAGGCCCTACTTTCTGATCCGGCGGGCAGTTTTGAGGCGTATACCCGAGATGCTGCAATGATTTATCAACGAGTGCTGAGTAACTCTATAAAATGGATTCAGAGCCGGGAAGCCTCCTCCATCAACCGCCTCGCACTGGTACCCGACGGCGATCTGCAAGGATTACCCTTCGCGGCCTTGCTCACCGAGGAGGTAAAAGACAGCCTTCGCAACTATCGGGAATTGCCTTACCTGATTCGGGATTTTGCCATCTCTCGATATGCCTCGGCCCACCAGTTTTTTGATAAGTTTAGCGCAACACCTGCCACCACTAACTTTGAGTACAATTTTGCGGGCTTTGCTCCTACCTATCCAAGTAAAAACGAAGCTTGGCTCTCACACAATCAAAACGAGGTGCACATGACGGTACGCAGCTTTTTCGGCAACGGTTATTTTGCTGAAGATGCGCGTGAAACCGATTTTAGGACCCTGGCCCAGGAAACAGAAATTCTGCACCTGGCTTTGGTAAGTGCCCAAACCGAAATGGGGCCTTTCATGAGTTTTACTCCGCAAAAAGATTCGCTGCACGATGGCATGCTTCATGCCCACGAACTTATGGCGTGGCCCCTCAGTGCCGGCTTGTTGGTCTTACCCAATGGCATGGATCCAATGGGGCAACAATCGGGGCAAACGGGATGGAGTCAGCTGGCCCGTAGCCTTGCCTTTTCGGGCACGCCTTCCTTGTTAACTGGCCTGTGGCGCCTCGATGATCCTGCTTGTTCCGAAGTTACCGGGCACTATTATGACGCCCTTGCCGAAGGGTTTGCCAAAGACATAGCCCTGCAAAAAGGGCAGTTGAACTATCTGGCCAAGGCTTCGATTGATGCTGCTCATCCCTACTTTTGGGCCGGCCTCATTCAATCCGGAGAGCTGCGATCACTCGAGGTCAGCCGTGGTTCCGAAGGCGACCTGATTCAGGTGTTTGGAATAATGTTGATTGTGGTTTTGGTCATTTTCGGCGGCTACCGCTTAGGGCAGTTGTTTTAGCCACCTACAAATCCGACATCAATGCCGCTACTGCCTGGTGTTGATAACCGTCGGTAGCCAGCTTTTCAAGATTCTCCCGTGCTGCTGGTTTATCTCCGGCCTTTAGATAAGCCAGGGACAAATACCAAATCGCTACTTCTTTGTAGTCCGTATCTTGATTGATGACCTGTTTGAAATACGGAACAGCATCCATGGGGTCAGACTCTTCGTGGGCCAGCAGGCACATGCCACGGTAGAAATCGGCGAGATAGCTGGCTTCTTCCAGCGATAGCCCGTCCAGCTGCTCCAAAGCACCTGGATAATCGGCTGCGATGTAAAAGCCCAAAGCCTTGTCCCAATTGTCTCCACCAAAAGTAACGGCCGGCATGCGATAGGGTTGAAAATTATCGTTGAAAAGCACCCTCCCGGAAGGAAAAGCGCCTTGCCAGATAAGGTATCCTGCAACAAAAAGCAGCAAACCCAACATCCCCAACCAGGCCATCCGGGTACTGCGGTTGCGGGTCGGCTTTTTGGCTTCCTCTACCTCCACTTCTACCGATTTCAATTGTTCGCGAAAGCGGTTGAGGTCTACTTCGTGGTTGCGCGCATGTCCCGAACGGCCATGCTCCAACCAATCCAGCAAAGGATCGCCAGAAAGGTCTATTTCGGGTTCAGTATCCTGAAAATCAGGTTTCAGTTCATCGCCAAACCGGTACAACCACAAAAACTTGCCCACTGCGAAGAGGTAGGTGCGCAAGAGTGCATTGGGATCGTATTGTCCGTTTCGAATGTGTTGGCGCACAATTAAAATAGCATCGCGAAAGAGCGTTCTGGCATCTTCTTCCTTGCCGTTGCGGAAACGAACGTATTGCACGAAGTTAGGTTCCAATTCCTTCACCAACTCACGGATAATTTCCCATTCCCGCTCGTTGGAGGCCAGCCCCTCTACCATTTCAGCATCACTTAATCCGGCCCGTTTCAGCGCCAGTCTGGCCTCAATTACTCCCATGCAATCCTAAGTTTGCCGCAAAAGTAATTAAACCCGGCATTTTGTGCACAGAATAGCAAGTAAGGGTGACGGGTAGATTAAGGGGTTCAGGGGCGGCCTTCTCCAAGGTACCTGCGGTTGAGTTCTTTGAGGGTTTCGTTTTCCTCTTCCAACTGCTGGCGCCACTTGCGTTCTTTCACCAACTCACGCTCCAAGCGCAAGATGCGCTCTTGCCAATCGTGCCCACCAACAGCATCTTCTGCAAAAGGGGTTTCGTCCGGCAGTTTGCTGAGGTCAAGGTCGGTTCTTACGCGGGTAAGCTCTGCCTCCCGTCGGTGATGGTTGATGAGTGCGGTATAGTCAATGCCTACCGCTTCGGCAAATGCCACCAGGTACTCCAATTTGGTGTAGCCGTTTTTTCCCCTGCGGAAACGCGAAAAGGTGGAATCGTCCATTTCCATGCGGCTCCTGATTTCGGTGATGCTCATGGGAACTTGTTTTATAAAATATTCCAGGTTATCACGTATCTGCTGAGCCGCCTTCTGGACTGAAGGGCGCTGCAGAATAGGGTCTTCACGGTTTGGCCGAACCATAGAAACAAATCTAACCGGCCCAAATACAAAGCATGACTCGTTAAAAAAGACAATCTCTTAATTTGAGATTTTTAGCAAAAAACCACCCATTTAATGACAAAAAAGGCATTATTTTAATCATTATTCGGGCATTGATCGCCTTTTACCCTATTTGCGCTTTAAAAGCCGCCACTAATTCTGAAGGTATTGAATCCGAGCTACTAATTCTTGGTTGCAGGCCAACAGGTGATCCACTCGATCCTGGGCTTTCACCAAGGCTTGTTTCAAAGCTTGATTTTCTTTCTGCTGGGTGGCCAGCAGTTCCTCTTGCCACGACCCAAAAGGTTTCGCGCTTGCCGCCAACATCTGCTTTTTATCGTGGTGGTGTTCGTGGTAATGGTAGATCACCTCAAACGACAAGCCGAGGGCTTCGGCAAATGCCTCTACCCGTTCTAAAGGCGTGAATCGGTTTTTTCCGTGTAGAAATCGTTCAAAGGTAGAATCGTCCCATTCGAGCCAATCGCAAATGGCGCGTTGGGTGTGCCCCAAATCCTTGAGCAATTGTTGCATGTTGCGGTGAATCTGATGGCGTGAGGTTGAATTGGTGGACATTTACCGAAACTACACTGCAATCTTATCGGCGGTAAATCGGATAAGCAAAAGATATCTCATTTTAAGAGAATTGTTACCCAAAAATCGTAAATCTACGGTTTCTCCTTTTCCTTAGATTGCTTCACGTAGCGCACCCCTACTACCCCTCCTTTGTACTGATTCAGTTCAATGAGCTCCCAATGGGTTTGAGGAAAACCACCAGGAAACAGTCGCAGCCCATCACCAAGCGTCACTGGCATCAGACTCAACCAAAGTTGATCTACTAAACCGGCGTTGAGAAAAGACTTGATTACTTCTCCTCCCCCGCACAGCCAAATGTTCTTTCCTTTTTCTTGTTGCCATAACCGCACTTGATCCATCAATTCAGGACCTGCCAGTTGCGTATCCGGCGAAGCAACCGACAATTCAGTTTGCCGACTCATTACATAGGTTTTACAATCGGGATAAGGCCAGTCTACGCCAAAACCCATCACCTCTTCGTAGGTTTTCCGGCCCATAATCACAGTATCCACCGAACGGTAAAAAGTGCCGTAGCCATAATCCGTGCGCTGAGGCGGATCGAAGGCATTGAGCCAATCCAATTCTCCGTTGGGTCCTGCTATATAGCCATCGAGGGAACAGGCAAGATAGGCGATGACTTCGCGCAATATGGGTTGAGGTTGCATAAGGTTGGGTTGTTTTAATCTTGATTGTAAAGAATTATCCTCTATTGTTTTAGTCTTTCAAGGGTTGCCTAAATGACTTTTGAGTAGCCACAAATCAGTCCGGTCTTGCTGCATTTAATTACGAGTTCGTCGGTCGCTCCTTTGCTTACCAGCCAGGTCACCCATTTGGCAAATAACCATCGCCAGGAAAAATGAAACAATACGGGCAGGGCGAAAACCAGGATTTGAAAGGCAATATTGCTCCTTATTAAAAGAAGCAGAACACTACCTAATAAGGCCAAAGGAGAGGTCACCGTTACCTGTCCGGCCACAATTCCCCAAAATTCCAATCGGATTTTCACCGTGATAAAAGTAAGCGGAAATTGGAAAGACTTATCGCCTCAAAGCTTCTTTACGGAAATGAATACTTCCTCTACTGAATCGGAATGGGTTGGCCCCAGGTAGCGTTGGTCGAGTCGCTCAAAGTGTGGGCGGTGATCAAGCGCAAATCCAGATTGGGGCAACCACGCTCCGTAAAAGCGCCCCATAGCAGCGCCAAAACCCGAAACCGCACCTTTGTAAAGAAAGTGTGCATACTGCCCTCGTTCTATTTCCAATTGCTCCATCCCTTCTGGTACCTCAAAACTGAGGTCTAACTGTTCTACTGCCGCCCACTTTTCGAATTCGGTGTTCGGGTGAAAATTGATTACACTGTCGAGGTTATCGTAACGGGAAACTGAAAAAGAAACCGCCGGATCAACTCCTTGCAAAAAGCCGATCCCTGGCTTAAATCCTTGCCAGAGCGCCATAGTTCCATTATTCGCCAAAGAGCTTCGAATGTGCATGCCCACCAAGTGGATGGGGCCTTTTTCTACGATGGTAACCTGCATAGGAGTTCGGGTATTGGAGTGAAGACAAATAAAAGACTATTTACCAGTGAAGCGAATGCTGTTTTATCCTGATTCGAAGCGAATTTCGGTTTGTTTTATCCCATAAAATCTTCCAACGATCAGGGTTTCAGAGGATAGCCTTGCTGCGGTACTATTCATCGATCCGTACCTATTTTTCGAGGATGCATGTCCAAAAATCCAGAGGGTGCCTCAATGATCACGACATGTTCTCACGAAGCCATTGAATGAGCATGTATTCGCCCATTGCAATTACCAGGACTTGGTTGCCCATCAGGAATTAGGTGGGAATTTAGAAAAGTACAATGCGCCAAGCCTTAGCTCAACGATAGCTTGAGTTGCAGCAAAATCAATTGGAAATGTTTCCTTCACACGATTGGGAAATTCAACTGGAACTTAACTGCATTCGATAGGAACTACTGAAAGCATTGTAACGAATTCAACAGCAGATCGCTCCCTGGGGTGATGCTTGCTGTCTCAAAACCAAGAAGGCCACTCCAAGGGAGCAGCCTTCTCAAGAGCCGGAAGATGGGTATTACTCTACGTTCCACTTGGGCAGGCGACCTGGTGTCCAGGGCACCCCAGCGGATTCAAGCGTAGTCTCAATCGACTGTAAATTGTTGGTGATATTTTCTAATTCAGCCAAAATGGGTTTGATTTCTTCGCTGGCAATCCGGTAAGATTCCCGAACGGTTTGGGTCGGTGTGGACGACGACCGCCAAAGGGTGTAGACCGCCAAACCAACCCGGCTTCCAATGCTTTCGGGAGTTTCAAACTCACGTCTTGAAAGGCTTGGATCCCCGTTTAGGCTCATTTTTACTTCATTGAGTCGCACCTCTGCGTCTTTCACCAATTCCATCATTCCAAGGCCGGCAGTAGGAGAATTGCGCACCGCCACCTTGAGGTAATCAATGCGCTTGGAGAGTTCGCTTACATAAGCGCTGGTGCCGTAGACTACCCGTTGCAGCTCCGCCACTTTTTGCTGAAAGGCCAACAATTCTTGCTGATCAGCTGCGGGCAAACTCACTTGATTGAGCATCTTGGTGTTGAAGTTAACTGGTGCTGCCAGCTCCGTGAACTTTCCATTTTCACTTTTCAGAATGCGTACCGAGTAGGTTCCAGGCATCGCCAAGTGGCCCACTGGTGCACTGGCAAAAGGGTTGCTGACCGAAGCATCCTGCAACCTTACCGGCGAGGCGCTCGGGTAGCGAAAGTCCCAGGTCATCCGGTGTACACCTGCAGTTGGGGGGGCTTTGAGGCGCCTGACTACCCGCCCTTGCGCATCGGCAATTTCCAGCAAAATGTAGGGCGCTTCTTCCCGGTCTTCTGCCCGCATGGCTTCAAAACTTGGGTAATCGACGGGCTCACCTGCTTTCACCTTTTTGGCTTCTTCTTTTTGGCGTTTCTCTTTTTGAGTGCTTAGCGACTCTTTGATGTGAAAGGTGAACGTAGCACCCACTTTAGGATTTTGGGCGGCATACATGGCATGTCCCTGAAAGGCATTGCCCCGCAAACCGAGTGGTAGCGATTCGATGTACATCCAGCTGTCTTTCACCGGAAAGATATGCGCATCCTCCGCCAAATTTTCTGCATTCATAGTACGCAGCGCAGAGTAATCGTCTAATACGTAAAAACCGCGACCGAAGGTGGCCAAAACCAAATCGTTTTCTCGCGCCTGAATGGCGAGGTCGCGCACTGCAACGGGAGGCAATCCGCTTTTGAGTTGCACCCAATTGCTTCCACCATCCACTGAAACATACACACCAAACTCGGTTCCGGCGAACAACAAATTGGGGTCAACATGATCTTCGGCGATGGAATACACCGAGCCACGCTCTGGCAACCCGTTGGTCATTTTGGTCCAGGACCTTCCGGCATCGGTGCTTTTGTAGAGATAGGGCTTAAAATCACCGTTTTTGTGGTTGTTGAAAGCGCCATAAACGGTATTGGCCTGGTGTTGTGAAGCCAGCAGTTGGTTGACATACGTGCGTTCTGGCACACCGGGAGCGGCACTGGCCTTGCGCCAGTTTCCTCCACCATCTTCTGTCACGTGCATCAAACCATCGTCAGTACCCGCATAGAGCAAACCCTCCTTCGCAGGAGATTCGCTTAGGGTAACGATGTTGCCATAAATGGTGGTGCTTTTGTTTTTGGCTACGGCATCCATGCTCCAAACGCGCCCCATCACCGGCAGTTGGTTGCGATCGAGCTGGCGGCTAAGGTCTTCGCTGATCACCTTCCAGGTGTTGCCCCGGTCGTCAGATCGAAATACCTTGTTGGCCGCAAAATAGAGCCGGGTGTGCTGGTGTGGACTAATGATCAATGGCGCATCCCAATTCCAGCGGTAGCCGGGTTCCCCTTTTCCGGGCATGGGTTTGATGGAGGTTTTTTCGCCACTCTGCCGGTCGTAGCGCACCAACCAACCGTATTGCGATTGTGCATACACAATGTTGGGGTCTACCGGGTCGGCCTGCGATTCAAATCCATCGCCACCGTTGGTGATGAACCAATCGGAATTTAAGATACCGTGGGCACTGGTGGTGCGCGATGGCCCTCCTAAGCTAAAGTTGTCTTGGGTTCCCCCATAGACATAATAAAAAGGTTCGCTGTTGTCTACTGCAACCCGGTAGAATTGCGTGACGGGCAAATTGGCTTTGTATTGCCTGTGTTGGGTGCCATCCCAGGTTTCATAAATGCCGCCATCGCAGCCCATGAGCAGGTGATTCGGATTTTTAGGATTGATCCAAATGGCGTGGTTGTCGACGTGCTTGAAACGCTCCCCAATTTTGTTCCAGGTTTTACCACCATCGGTGGTGTGGTGTGCCCAGGTATCCATAGCATACACCTTATCTACGTTGTGTGGGTCGCAATAAATTTCCTGGTAGTAATTGCCACTGGTAGAATAGCTGTTTTGCTTGCTCCAACTGGCTCCCCGATCGGTCGACTTGAAAAAGCCTCCCTTGCCATTGCTGGCTTCGATAATGGAGTATACCACATCGGGGTTCACTGGTGAAACTGCTAACGCAATTCGGCCCATATCCACAGACGGCAAGCCGGTGCGCAGCGTATCCCAGGTGGTGCCACCATCTTCGGTTTTAAAAATCATTGACTCGGGCCCGCCACTGATGAACGTCCATACGTGACGCCTGCGTTGCCAACTGGCAGCATACATCACGTCAGGATTGCGCGGATCGAAGGCAATGTCGCTAATTCCGGTGTTTTCGCTGACGGTAAGGACCGGTTTCCAGTTCTTTCCACCATCGGTGGTTTTATACAGTCCACGATCGCCACCTGGTTTCCAAAGTGGGCCTTGAGCAGCTACATATACAGTACGGGAATCACGCGGGTCAATCAGAATTTTTCCAATGTGCTCTGAATTTTTGAGCCCCATGTTTATCCAGGTTTTTCCCCCGTCGTTGGAACGGTATATACCATCGCCATAGCCTACTGAGCGTTGGCCGTTATTTTCACCGGAGCCAACCCAAACCGTATGTGGATTGTTGGGGTCGAGCGTAACGCAACCGATGGAATACGACCCTTGACTATCGAAAACCGGTTGATAGGTAGTTCCTGAGTTGGTGGTTTTCCACACCCCACCAGAGGCTACTGCAACGTAGTACTCAATTGGGTTTTCAGGATTTACGGCAAAATCGATGATTCTTCCGGAGGTAAGGGCTGGGCCAATGGAGCGAAACCGGAGTCCACTTAGTTTTCCGGCATTCAACGAACTTTCCTGAGAATCGGCATTTCCCTTTTTCTTTTGTGCTTCAGCTGGGAAGGTGAGCATCCCGGCCAACAACAAAAACAGCAGTGTGTAGCTAAATTTCATTGAGCGTTGGTTTAGATTTAGGCGGAGGTCTAAATTAAACCAAAGCCAGCAATTGGCGCCACTTTTTGGAGAGAGACGGTAGAAGGGTTAAGTAAATGTTGGAGGCATTGCCATCGGAGGCCAAAATAGTTGGAAGAAAAAAGAGTTTTCCTTTAAAATGAAATGATACAAAGTCTATCAATGTTTCATCGCCAAGCCATTCTGTTGGTCCTTTTGTTGTGTAGCTTCTGCCCGTTTTGCAATGCCCAAAACGAGGTATTGGGAGACTGGTTTCTCATCCATGCTTTGAATACCACTCTTGATGGACAAGACAGCCTTTGCTTTCAAACTACAACACCAGATTGCAAGGCTACGAAAAGCATCTTTTTTCGGTGGACATTTTTTCCAAGTGGCACCCTGAAACTTGACCATGAACCGTTTTGTCCGGTCAATTACCTGGATTTCGCAGGAGTTACTCCTGATCGGTTTGCTTTAAGCACTGCTACAAGAATCGATCTTTATTACCCTAAAGCAGAAGCGGGAAGTAAACAGCTGTCTTTCAAAGTCACTTTCCCCGAAGAGGGCAGGATGGTTTGGTACCCCATAAGGACTATGGAGTCGGAATAAAGCAATATGGTTAGACGAATGCCGTCAAACTCCATTAGCCGCCACGTAGGCATCCAGCTGACTCACAAAGGCTTGTAGGGCTGCCTTTTGCTTATCAGAACAGGTATCGCACACTTTTTCCAGGCGTTTTTTATACGCATTGAGGGCACTCTTAGGATCGTCTTCCATTAAAAACTCAAAGCCGACCAGCTCCACCCATTTGCTTTTGGCGGCAGTGTATTCGTCGGTAGAATTCACCGCAAAACTGGAAAAGGTATTGGGGTCTTTGCCCACAAATTCCTTGGCTGGTGCACCCAATGCACCACTCACCGTTTCATCGGCCTCTCCCACTATTTTGTTGAAAACGGCAAGGTAAAATGGACGGTGAGCTTCTCCACAGTGGTTTAGCTCATTCACCATGGAATGGGTTTTGGGCTCGTCAGAGATTTCGTATCGGCCGGTGTAATAGTCTTTGGCTACTTGCAGGATAGAGGGGTCCTCCAAATAATTTTGCATGGGTTTTCCGTCAATTGTGTGCACCTTTTCTTCTGTTGGTGCTTCTATTTCGGCGGAAGCTTCTTCTGGTTTAGGCTCAGATTTCTCTGGCGAAGCGACTGCTTCGGTCCCAGAGTTATTTTCGGAAGCTTCAGCCGTTTGATTGCTTTCAGTTGGTGAACAGGCGGCAATCATCGCCAATATAATTAGTGCAGCAAAGGTCGATTTCATGCCCTGAAAGTAAGGTATTCCATAAATTCGGACAAGGAATCAATTCAAATGTTGTGCTCCAACGATGGCGGAGGTGAGTTCACGAATGGCGCGCACTTTCACGGTTCCAGTGCTTTTTAAGCGGTCGCGAATCAAGCGCAGGTGCGCTAGTACAATTGGAATTTCTTCGGGCAACACTTCTTCCAACAATTCCCTCACCCTGCGCGAAAATGTAGGTGATTTGCCGTTGGTGGATACTGCGATCTTAATATCGCCTTTGGTGACCACTGACCCCAAATAAAAATCGCTCAGGTGAGGCACATCGGCCACATGCACCAGCAACTTGCGGTATTTCGCTTTCTCCCAAATTCGGTGGTCGAGTGCTGCATCTTCGGTAGCGACAATGACGACATCTTTTTCGTTGAGGTCCAGGATGGAAAAAGGCCGTCGGTGTAGAATCACCCCTGGATGAGCATCGGCCAGCTGGCCTATTTCTTCAGTAATGGAAGGTGCCACCAGTTCTACACGGGCGTTGGGGCTACTTTTGAGCAAAAACCGAAGTTTTTCGCTGCCCTTAGCTCCACCTCCTATGATGAGTAGGCGCATTCGGTCCAGCCGTAAAAACACGGGATACAGTTCATTTTGATCGGATTGCATATTCAAGATATTGGTTCGGTTGTTTGAGTAGTATTTTATGGGTTGAAAATCAACAAAAAAGGCCCTCCTGTATCGGGAGGGCCTTAAAGTGGTGCGTAGAGATCCATCGATCTACGAACATTTGAGCGTCCCGGCGGGAAGTACGATTGTGTACAACAACAAACCCATGGCCTACAACAGCCAGGATGGGAACGTAGCAGCAACAGGTTGTTTTCCTGCCCTCCTAAATTGATCTTCAGCGCCAACGATTGATGCATTCTATCCATGGCTTACAAGGTAACGGGTTCAGGTTTCTGGGTAGCCAACAGGGCTTGTTGCAGGTCGGCCCAAATATCATCGACGTGTTCCAAACCAACGGAAACACGAATAAGACCAGGAAGTATTCCCGCAGCCAAACGTTCAGCTTCGGTCAACTTGCTGTGGGTAGTGGAGGCGGGATGGGTAACAATGGTACGGCTATCGCCCAAGTTGGCAGAAAGGCTGCAAAACCGGAGGGCATCCAGAAATTTTCGACCTTGGACGATCCCTCCTTCCAAAGAAAAGGAAAGCACTCCCCCACCCGCAATCATTTGCCTTTTGGCAATCGCGTATTGGGGATGTGAGGGTAAAAACGGATACCGCACCCAATCCACTCCGGGGGTTTGTTCCAGGCGACTGGCCACTGCCAAGGCATTGGCCGAATGACGGTCCATCCGAACTGCAAGGGTTTCCAGGCTTTTGCTCAATACCCAGGCATTGAAAGGGGAAAGGGCCGGACCACTGTGACGGGCAAATCCTTGCACCTGCTCCATCAGGTCTTGTCGGCCTACAATTAAACCACCCAACACCCTGCCCTGACCGTCCATAAACTTGGTAGCACTGTGCACTACCAAATCGGCTCCAAAGCGAATGGGCTGTTGCAAATAGGGTGTGGCAAAGCAATTGTCAACCACCAATATCAATCCATGCTGCCGGGCAAAAGCTCCCAGCCATTCCATGTCAAGCAGTTCTACACCCGGATTAGACGGCGTTTCGACCAACAGCATCCGGGTGTTATTTTGCACCAGGTCGTGCCACGATTCAGGAGCTTCGATCGGGCCATAGCTGTGATGTATGTTCCACTTGGGTAAAATGTTGGTGAGCAATTGATGCGTAGATCCAAAAACCGATCGACAGGCCAAAACATGATCGCCTGCTTTTAGCAGTGCGGCCAATGTGGTGAAAACGGCCGCCATTCCGGTAGCAGTGGCAAAACCATCTTCGGCTCCTTCCATCGCGCACACCTTTTCAATCAGCTCAGAGGTGTTGGGGTTGGAATACCGACTGTAGATGTTTCCCGGCTCTTCGTCGGCAAAGCGGGCCCGCATCTGTTCTGCATCTTCGAACACAAAACTCGATGTGAGGTAAAGGGGCACGGAGTGCTCTCCTTCCGAACTGCGTTCTCGTTGGTGCCGCACAGCTCCGGTTTCAAATTGCCAGTTTTCAGACATGCTTGGTATGGATCGTAAAATCGGTTTTAAGTTCAATTCCTGGATGAAGCGACAGGGCTACTGAGCAGTATTTCTCAATCGCCAGATCAATGGCGCGTTTTACCTTTTCAGCTTCCAAATCACCCCAAAGGTGGTAGTGTACCCGAATGTGCTTGAATTCCCTGGCTGGCGTATCCTGGTTGCGCTCCCCTTCCAACTCCGCACGAAAATCGAGCACCTCCTGTTTTTGTTTTTTGAGGATGAGGCCGATATCAATGGCGCTGCACCCAGCCAAAGCAGCCATCAAAGTCTCCATGGGCCGAAACCCGAAACCCTCTCCGCCAATATCAGGGGAAGCATCCAGGCGCAATTCCTGTCCATGTTCGTTGTGTACCTCGAACTGAAAAGGCGCCTTTTTGCGGTGCAATTCAATTTTCATCGTTCGGCAATCATTCCGGCAGCGACCGTATTGTTGCTGTGTTCGTCAATGAGCACGAAAGCTCCGTTGGCCCGGTTTTGTCCGTAGTCGTCGTAAAACAAGGGCTTGGCGCTGCGCAAAACAACTCGTCCAATCTCGTTGAGGGCCAACTCTCCGGCTTCTTCATCTTTTTCCAAAGTGGTGGGGTCTACTTTATAAGCAAACTGGCGCACCTTCACAGGGGTGCGGCTGGCAGCATGCTGCAACAAGTAGCGCCCAGCAGGATTCAGCGCTTCATCTCCCATCCAGCAGAGGTCGGCTTGAATGTCCTGACTAATCACCGGCAGGTTGTTCGGCTTCACCAACATATCGCCTCGGGAAATGTCAATGTCATCTTCCAACCGAATGGTTACCGAACGGCCGTGGTCGGCCTGCTCCAATGTTCCATCGAGTACATCAATCGATTGAATCCTACTGGTTTTTCGAGAAGGAAGTACCATCACTTCGTCTCCTTTAGAAAAACTTCCTCCGGCAACCCGACCACTGTATCCACGGTAGTCCCGGTGCGCTTCACTTTGTGGCCGAATGACCCACTGCACCGGAAACCGCGCTTCGGTGAGGTTGGCGGTAACTGGAATGGGTACCGTTTCTAAATGCTCCAGCAAGGTTTTGCCTTCGTACCAGGCCAGTTTTTCAGAGGCGTATACTACATTGTCGCCACCCAGGGCATTCACCGGAATGAAGCTAATTTCCTGTCCCTTGTGACTCAAATTGCCTGCAAACTTTCTAAACTCGGTGGTAATTTCATCGAAGCGCTCTTGCGCATAATCCACCAGGTCCATTTTATTGACCGCCACCACGATTTGTGGAATTTTCAACAGCCATGCAATGTAATAGTGCCGAAAGGTTTGCTCTACCACTCCATGGCGGGCATCGATGAGAATGATCGCCAAATTGGTATTGCTGGCTCCGGTCACCATGTTGCGGGTATACTCCACATGGCCCGGAGTATCGGTAATGATGAATTTCCGTCGGGGAGTATTGAAATAAATGTGGGCCACGTCAATGGTAATGCCCTGTTCGCGCTCCGCTTTCAGGCCATCCGTAAGCAGCGAAAGGTCGAGGTAGTCGTGTCCCCGGCGTTTGCTGGTGCGCTCCACGGCTTCCAATTGATCGGTGCGCAAAGCTTTTGTATCGTACATCAACCGTCCGATGAGGGTACTCTTGCCGTCGTCGACACTTCCGGCGGTTGAAAATCGCAAAACATCCATATTGCTTATAAAAAGTAGTTTGTAGCTAATCTTGATTAGAAGTATCCGGCCTCTTTGCGGTTTTCCATGGCCGTTTCCGAACGCTTATCGTCGATGCGTGCGCCCCTTTCGGTGATGGTGGAGGCACTGATCTCTGCGATAATCTGGTCGATTTGATCGGCCTCCGATTCTACCGCGGCCGTGCAGGTCATGTCGCCCACGGTGCGAAAACGCACCGAGCGTTCCACAATCGGTTCGCCTTCTTCAATGTTGAGAAATTCGGAGTGGGGCCATAGGAAACCATCGCGCATCACCAATTTTCGGCGGTGTGCATAGTAAATTGAAGGAATTTCCAGGTTCTCTTTTTTGATGTAGTTCCAAACGTCCAACTCGGTCCAATTGCTGATGGGAAACACCCGCACATTTTCACCGATTTGAATCCGGCCGTTGTAAATGTTCCAAAGCTCCGGGCGTTGCCGCTTGGCATCCCATTGCCCAAATTCATCGCGCACACTAAAAACCCGTTCTTTGGCCCGTGCTTTTTCTTCATCTCGTCGGGCGCCACCAATGCAAGCGTCTAACTTCAGTTCTTCAATGGCATCGAGCAAGGTGACCGTTTGCAAAGCATTGCGACTGGCGTACTTTCCCGATTCTTCTTTCACCTTTTTTTGATCGATAGAAGTTTGTACGTAACGCACCTCCAAACGCTCCCCAATGCGGGCTACCAAACGGTCGCGAAAATCAATGGTTTCGGGAAAATTGTGTCCGGTATCCACATGCAACAAGATGAAAGGAAAACGCCCGGGGCGAAATGCCTTTTCGGCAAGCCGTACCAAAGTGATGGAATCTTTCCCACCTGAAAACAGCAGTGCCGGTCGTTCAAATTGTGCCGCCACCTCACGCATAATGTAGATGGCTTCGTCTTCCAGTTCTTGTAAATATTTAAGGTCTGTCATAGCTTGTTAGTGTGTTGAGTTTGGGGCAAATTGGTGGCTTGAGCCGTATGCAAGCCGCACTCTTTGTGCGATTGCTCCCACCACCAACGGCCCGCGCGCAAATCTTCGCCTGGCGCAATGGCACGGGTGCAGGGAGCACAGCCGATGCTTATAAATCCTTTTTTGTGCAGTGGGTTGCAGGGAATATTTTCCCGGTCGATGAAATCGAGCATGTGCTCGTAGGTCCAATCGATAAGTGGGTTGTATTTGAACAGTGAAAAGCCGGCATCCCATTGCACTTTGTTGAGTCCTTGCCGAGCATCCGATTGGGCGGCCCTGAGGCCAGTCACCCAGATGGTGGTGTCTTTCAGCGCCCGCTTCAAAGGCTTGACCTTGCGCAAAAAGCAGCATTCTTTTCGGTTTTCTACCGAATCGTAAAAGCTGTAAGGTCCTTTCTCGGTGAGTAAAATCTCGATATCTTCCGATCCAGGAAAATAGGTTTCGATCGGCTGTTTGTATTTCATCCGGGTGCGCTGGAACAAGTCGTACGTTTCGGCAAACAAGCGCCCGGTATCCAATGTAAAAACCCTGATGGGCAGTTTTTGCCGAAAAATGAAATGGGTAATTACCTGATCCTCCTGCCCAAAGCTGGTAGAAAAAGCCACCTTGCCTTGGTAATTATACGCCAACCACCGTAGGCCTTCCTCCGGAGGAAGACCTTCTAACTCACTTTGCAAATAGGCCAATTGGTCGTCGTTCATACATGATCATTTTTGGTTCTCTTCCCCCACCGCACCTGCACCCAGGCTCGCTCATGGATATAGTACAAGACCATTTTGGTCACCAACTCTACCGATCCAATAGAAAAGGCAATGGTAAACTCGTTGGTCAACACCCAGGAAATGGCAATTGTATCGAGGGTGCCAACCGCTCGCCACGTAAAGGCTTTTACCAAACTGCGTATGGGTGTATCCGGTCCGTTGCTGCTTTTACGCAGCCGTTGCCTGACTTTTACCTTGGTTCGGTTGTCAATGAGTTGATCGATGATCATACCACGTTGTTTTTTAAGACAGGAATCAATTCAGCAACTTCTGACTGGTGGGCTTGTAGCACTCCCGAGATGGGGTCTTTTCGAAGTAAGTTGCCATTCAAAGCCACAAATACCTTTTGTTCCTGTAGTAGTTTTTGGTGGGCTACCAGTTGTTTTAGTCCAATGATGCCCTGCACCGTATCGATGCTGCGGTGTTCGACTTGTTCCCAGGTCAGGTGTCGGTGTATGGTTTCGTTAGCTCGCAGGTAAACCGGCAAATACAAATCGTTGGTAATGCCCTGCAGCAAAGTGGTTTTAAGCTTTTCATACCCGTAGCTAAAACTTCGGGCGGCCGCTTTCACATCGGCCCAAACTGCGGAAGCGGTAGGATGGCTGCCCGCCCCTTTGCCGCGATAGAATTGTGGCCCGGAAAAAGAACCCTCTATTACTACTGCATTGAATTCATTTTCTACCCCGCGCAACAATTGATGAGCGTCTAATAATTGTGGCATCACAAACAACGCCAGCTCAGTACCAACCCGCTCGGCAGTTGCCACCAAACGCAATTGTTTGTCTTGCGAACGCGCAAATTCCAGATCAGCATTGTTCAACCCGTGGATGCCTGCACTGAGCACCTGCTCGGGCTTCACCAAGACACCAAAGGCATGTGCCGCCAGCAAGCACAGCTTGTAGCGGGCATCGAATCCTCCCACATCCAAAGTTGGATCGGTTTCCGCAAAGCCCAGTTGCTGTGCCGATTGCAAGGCCTCACTATAAGCAACGCCTTCAGAAAATACTTTGGAAAGAATGTAATTGGAGCTCCCATTGAGGATGCCGCTGAGCCGAATCAAGGGTTCATCAGCGTAATAGTCTTCGATGGTGCGAATCACCGGAATGCTGCCGCAAACGGCCGCTTCGTAGAGCAGTGTTCCACCAAAATCATGTTGCAGGCTGATGAGTTCCGGCAAGTTCTCAGCCAACATCTTTTTGTTGGCAGAAACCACCTTTCGACCCGCAATTAAGGCTTCGCGTACAATCCGATAAGCCTCGGCCGCATCATCGATCACCTCTACCACCAATTGAATAGTGGGGTCGTTCAAAATCTGAGTTTTGTCCAGGGTGAAACGGTCGGCCGTTAGGTCGCGGGACTTCTTGCCATCCTTAATTCCGATGCGGACCACCTCCGCGCCAGCGTGTTTCAACTGATCAATGAGGTGGTACAGACCTTGCCCAACACATCCATAGCCAAACAGGCCGATCTTATAGGGTTCATCTGAAGCAAGGTCCTCAGGTTTGGGCACTTGCGGTTTTGTGGAATCGGTTTTCATGATGCTATTTCTAAATACTCAGTTTGGGGTAAGAATTGGGTCAAAGCCCTTTCAATTTGCTTGTATTCCAACAAGAAGCCATCGTGTCCATACTCCGATTGCAAGACTTGAAGAGTAGCGTTGGGCAAGTGCTTGGCCAGGTATTCTTGTTCTACCAAAGGAAAGAGCACATCGGATTGCAAGCCCATCACCAGGCAGTTGGCTTGTACCTCTCCCAGGGCCTCAGCAATGCTTTGTCGCCCCCGGCCTACGTTGTGGCTGTCCATGGCTTTGGACAAAAGGTGGTAACTATGGGCATTGAAACGATCAGCCAGTTTGTCCCCTTGGTGGTGCAGGTAGGAGCTCACCCGAAAATCGTCCAGTTGTTCGTGGTTGGGTTGCGCCTGTCGCTCGGCATAAGCGCTATAGCTGCGGTAGCTCAACATGGCGATGGCGCGTGCAGCGCGCAATCCTTGTTTGCCCCCGTCGAGCGATTGGTTGTAGAAAGTACGGTCGGCCCGAATGGCCATCCGCTGCGATTCGTTGAAGGCAATGCCCCAAGGTGAATGTTGGGCGTTGGTGGCCAATAAACTTAGGTTTTCAATCAAATTGGGTTGAAGAATGGCCCATTCAAGGGCTTGTTGCCCACCCAAGGACCCTCCGATCAGCAAATGGATCCGCTCAATGCCCAGGTGCTGGCGCAAGCGTTCGTGCACCTGTACCATGTCGCGCACCGTTACCGCAGGAAACAAGTGACACCAGGGTTGGCGCATGCCGGGATAAGTGGTTTCAGGACCGGTAGTGCCGTAACAAGACCCCAGCACATTGGCACAAATCAATCGGTAGCGCTTGGGATCGAAATACCGATCGCCTCCTACCAAACCAGGCCACCATTCCGAAGGGTCTGCATTGGCCGTCAAGGCATGACAAAACCACACTACAGGAGCATCCTTGGGTCCTTCGTCGGTAAAGGAAATTTCCAGCTCACCAAGGGGAGTACCTGATTCAAGAATCAGTGTTTCGGAAGATTTATGGAGTTTTTTGGAGAACATCTTAATAATTTGAAAACAGGATGAGGTATAGGAGTTTCACAGTACAAAGCACAAATAGTAGCCTTGTGAAACCGGGCTTGCCTCGGCATCAAATCAGAAAAAAGTCGGAATCGGACTCAATGCATCAGCAGCAGTTGCAGCAACAGCAACAGCAACAACAGAGATGCATCATAGAAGAAATAGCGGAAAGAGGGTTGCGCAGGAAAGAACCTATGGAGGTATTTCCAGAGAGATTGGAGATGGAGTGGAGCGCGGTAGTCATGTTAGTTAGCTTCAATTTATCTTCTCCCTTATCGGGATCAGGAATTGGCACCTTTCTAAACGTATTAGGGTTGCCAGAGGGTCATCGAGCCTGGTCTCTCGCCTCGTTCTTAATAAACAATGATTACTCTCAGCGAATAACAACGCAAAGGTAGACCCGAATCGTTCAGTTTTCCAAACCTTTTTTGAGATTGTTGTGTTCTGCAACGCTTCACCATCCAACATATACATCTGTAAATCAAACACTTATACCGCTTTTTAAATTCATGTTAAAAAAATTTTAACCGATTTTGTGGAATTTGATTCGAAAAGGACCTAATGGGTACCAAACTATGATTTGAATAGCGTCTTAAGGCTCACAACTTACTCCATCTCCACAGTTGATGAACCGATCCAAGTTCGCTCATGGAAACCCGATCTATCCTGGTCGTTACCGACCTTAGCCTATCCGGTAGATGTGCTCTGAACCACGCCCTTGCAGTAGCTCAAGCTACCGGTGCACACCTACATTTGCTTTACACTGTCCGCCGAAACCGCGAAGTACCGCGAGGCAAAGTAGCTCTCTATGCCCTTGCAGAAGAGGCCAAACTTCAACACGCCAACCAAGTGGCGAGGCACATCCGGGTAGGCCCAGGATGGGTCGCTACGGCCCACCTTGCTGAAGAGGTAGAAGCCGATCTTATTGTGATGGGCTCTAATCTGGTTGCCGGGCTCCCCAAACTGTTTGGGCATCCTGCCCTCAAGTTGTTCGACCGGTGTTGCCGACCATTTGTGGTGGTGCAAGACCGGGAAGCTCCCGGAGAATTCCGAAGAATTGTGTTGCCAGTAGAACCCGATCCCGACTTCAACCGACAGTTGCAAGTAACAGCAGCCCTGGCAGCTTCTTGCCAAAGCCGTGTTTTTCTGTTGGCCCGCCGGTGTCAAAAAATAGCCTCTCAACGGCTGTTGCAAGAAAAGATAGAGTTGGGTACCCGCTTCCTTCGCCGGAAAGGCATTGCCGCCCAGTTGGCTTTTGCCAGTGGAAAACAAGATTTTGCGCAGGAAGTGCTTAGCTATGCACAAGAGGTAGCGGCTGACAATATTACGGAGCGTCAATTGCCAGAACAGCGGTATTGGTTCCGGGGCTTCGAGCCTCAAATTCTTACCAACGCTCAGCAAATTCCCGCCTTGGTAGTTTCCCCATTGGCCAAATGAGGTGCCCATTTGCTTACCTTCGGAGCGCTTATGGCTCCCCTACCCCATCGCAACGGAATCATCGGATTCAACACCACGGCAGCCCTGGCGTTTGGCCTGCACGGCTTGTTGCGGTTTCTTCCGCCTGAAATCTGGTTTTGGCTGCAATGGCTGGACCTGTTGACCCCGGGCTTGGTGGCTTCGCTTTGGCTCTGGCTGCTTTGGCGCCACAAAAAAGGCCGTGGTATTTTGGTCTTGAACGGAGTGTTGATGGCCTTGCTTTTTGCCGGTTTCAATTCCAACTTAGGATTTCAACCCGAGAGCACAAATGCCGACTTGCGGATCCTCACATTTAACGCAGGGGGATTTTCCAACTCCGAGGCTGACTTAAGTGCTGCCAATGAAGCGATCCGCAACCTCAATCCCGATGTGGTGGTCTTTCAAGAGTTTGGCTTTCTTCCCTGGTGGAAGAAAGCCGACACCCTGGTTGGCGTGGTAGCTTCCCAACTAAACCTCCCCTATTCAAGCTTGTATCGGCACCGCTTTAACGTATTTGGATTGGCGATTTTTTCCCGGTATCCCATTCTGCAGGCCGACACGCTTTTTCTACCGGTAAATGTGGGGAATGCTGCCATAAAACCCACCTTGCAACACCCTGATAAAACCATTGACCTGTTGCACCTGCACCTTGCTTCTTTCAATTATGGCCATCGGCTCGATACGGTGAAGGGAACCTGGAACCGCATCCAGAGTTTTCCGCAAATCACCCGAGAAACCTACAGGGAACAAAAGCAGCAGCTGAAACAAATCTTTGAAACTGCTGAAGAAAGCACCTCCCCCTTAATGCTGGCTGGTGATTTCAACAACGTTCCCGGTTCCTGGATCTACCGGCAACTCGACCTGAAATACCAAGAGGCTTTTCAGGAAGCCGGATCGGGTTTGGGCTATACCCACACCTCCTGGTTGGTGCCTCTCAGGATCGATCATGTGTGGTCGGATGAAAACTGGGAGCCCGTTTTTGCCCGGACCGTAGCCCTACCGGGAAGTGACCACAAAGCGCTGTTGGCCGATTTTCGCTGGCGATAGACGTTGGTCATGCTCTCATGACTCCTTACTTTTAACCACATGGATTTTTCAAAGCTAAAAGTGGTGGAATTGGCCAATGTGTTGGCCGGGCCGGCTGTAGGGATGTTTTTCGCTGAGTTGGGTGCCCAGGTGATCAAAGTGGAAAATGCGACTACCGGTGGCGACATGACCCGTTTTTGGAAATCGGAAAAAGAAGATGCAGATGCTTCTTTGTCGGCTTATTTCGCCAGTGTAAACTGGGGAAAACAGCACGTGATGCTCAACCTGAAAGACCCGGAAGGCATGGCAGAAGCCCAAAATCACCTCCGGTCAGCCGATGTGGTTATCGCCAATTTTAAACCCGGATCGGCGGTGCGCATGGGCCTTGATGCCGCTACTCTGGCACAAGAGAATCCAAATTTGATTTACGCCCACCTTACCGGCTTTGGGTCCACCGATACCCGAACCGCCTACGATGTAGTGTTGCAAGCCGAAACGGGGTTCATGTCGATGAACGGCACTCGCGAAAGCGGACCATTAAAAATGCCGGTCGCGTTGATCGACCTGCTGGCCGCCCATCACTTGAAAGAGGGCATTTTGGTGGCTTTACTGCAACGGCAATCTAATGGAAAAGGAGCCGTCGTAGAGGTGTCCTTATACGATGCTGCCATTGCCTCTTTGGCCAATCAGGCCACCAATTGGCTCATGGCCGGCAAGGTGCCTCAGGGAATTGGTTCGCTGCACCCCAACATTGCGCCTTACGGTGATGCGCTCCATACCAGGGATGGACTGCAAATTGTGATGGCGGTGGGTACCGATGGCCAATTCAATCGCTTATGTGAGGTGCTCGGAGCTCCTGATTTGGCGCGGGATACCCGCTTCAAAACCAATCCGCAACGATTGGGGCACCGCCAGGCTCTTATAGAGGCACTGAATGTATTCAGTCGGCAATTTGACCGGGACTTACTGCTGGAAAACTTATTAACTGCCAATGTTCCATGTGGCGCAGTTCGGTCGATGGACGAGGTGTTTGAGTTGCCCAATGCCCGTGCCTTGGTCTTGGAAAGTGATATGGAAGGTGTGGCCACCCGAAGGGTAAAAACGGCGGTATTTCGCTTGAGTCAATTGAGTTAACCCCGGTTTTGCTCCCGAATTTTCTGCCGCATCACGTGGTGGATGGCTTTTACCTCTTCTTGCTGTAGCTGCATGGCGATGCGTGTGGAATTGCCCAGGTAGTCGAACTCAATGGTTTCGCCTCCTACTACCCACCATGACTTACCGTAGGCTTTGGCAAAAGATCGATCGGGCTGATCGATGATCTGAAACTTTTGAATGTTGTTGGTTATATAGGTTTTGGCTTTGCCAAAAGACCGCATTTCCCGCTTGTAAAACATTTTTCCCTCTCCGATCCGCAAGCGTTCATTTCCGTATTTCCGCCAAAGGAAAGCCCGCCCAATCCGCAACTCAAAATACAACCAGAAAGACAGGTAGATCAACAGGAAAATGAAGTTTTGCTGAGAGTTTTCAGCAAACGCCAACTGACCTGCAACAATGCTTCCGCAAATCGTCCAGGCCAGCAGCCAAACCATCAGCAAGGTTTCTTTCCAAGGTTCTACTTTTCCAGAAATAGTGACATAGAGACTTTGGTCTTTTTCATACCACGTGATGCGCGGACCGATGTGATGCAGCTTGCTCATTGGAGGGCAAAATTAGCTAAGCCAGCCCATTTAACCAGCACCTTTGAATGGATTGGCCCGCGATTTGCATAAGGCTCTACAGCATCAACTTTGCATTCCATTAGTTCAATTAGTTACCTTTGATAACTTTGTTTCGGTTCGATATCCGGAATAACCATGGCAATTATTATGAGACTTCTTCTTTTATCTACTCTTTTTGCAACTATCTTTTCAACTACGGCTACCGCTCAAGTGGTAGGTGGTGAATTTCAGAAACTCTTCGACCTTTATGCGGTAGAGAAATACGAAGCTTGTCTTATTAAGGCCATGAAGTACACCGAAGACGACCGGTACCGGAAGAGCCCGGAACCCTACTTGTACGTATCGATGTGCTTCCACTACATCAACGAGAACATCAACGAATTCGACGAGCTTTATTATGAAAAAGCGCTCTACGATGCGATGAAATATGCGGCCAAGTTTCGTAAAAAAGATAAATCGGGCGAGATGTATGCCAACAACACTGAATACATCGAGGAGTTGACCAAAACCTGCATCGACGAAGCCAACTATTTTTACTTCGACGATAACTTTCGCAAAGCGGCCGGGGTGTTTCGCAAAATCCACAAATTTCTTCCTGAAGACGCTGGTTTGCTATACATGGTAGCGGTTTGTCAAATACGTTCGCGCAACCTGGGTGAAGGGGTAAGAAATATGAACCTTGCCTTGGATTCACTGCGTGTGAAATATGCAAATCCTGCTTATGAGCCGATGGAACTCACCGAAAAACTCTTGGTTAGAGCATTCATAGATTATTCTACTTATCTGGAAGAGTCCGGGCAAAAAGACTCTGCCGAATCGACCATCTCCACTGCGCGTGAATTGCTTAAAAAAGACGAGGCAGTAAAAGAACAATACGACAAGTTGGTGAACTAAGGTCACCTTCAACGAATAGCTTTACAACAGACGGTTTTTGCCGTCTGTTTTTTGTTTCCCCCTATTGGAAAACCATGCGCATTGACATCATCACGGTTTTGCCCCAGTTGTTGGAAAGTCCTTTTTCCGCTTCTATATTGAAACGGGCACAAACCAAAGGATTGGTAGAGGTTCACCTCCACGATTTGAGAAAATACAGCACTAACAAACACGCCCAGGTAGATGACTACCAATACGGGGGTGGTGCGGGTATGGTCATGGCATTGGAGCCGGTGGTGGCCGCTATTGAAGACCTACAAGGTCAAAGAAACTACGATGAGGTAATTTACCTGACGCCCGATGGTACAACCCTCGACCAGCGCATGGCGAATCGCTTGTCGGTGCAAAACAACCTGATGCTACTGTGCGGACATTATAAAGGAATCGACGAACGGATCAGGGAACACTTCATTACCAAAGAAATTTCTATTGGAGACTATGTGCTCTCCGGTGGTGAGTTGGCTGCAGCAGTGCTGGCTGATAGCATCATTCGGCTCATTCCTGGCGTTTTGAATGATGGCACTTCTGCCCTCACCGATTCTTTTCAGGACGATTTGTTGGCCCCACCGGTCTACACCCGTCCTGCCGAATACCGGGGGTGGCCAGTACCCGAAATTTTGCTTTCTGGCAACACGCCAGCAATTGAAGAATGGCGGCACCAAAAAGCCCTTGAACGTACCCAAAAAAGGCGCCCTGACTTGCTAAAACGTCAATCTTCGGAAGAGGGTGGGAAAATTTAAAGAGACCGTAGGGGAACTGAGAATTAATGTCTAACTTTGCAGACAGATTTTCGGAATAATAACAAGTACATGAACCACATCATCATCCAGGTAGAAAAAGAACTGGTGCCAGTCCAGAACCTTCCAGCATTAAGAGCTGTCGATACTGTAACGGTACACTATAAGATTCGGGAAGGAAACAAAGAACGTATTCAGCTCTTTAAAGGAGTAGTGCTGCAGCGCAGCGGAAACGGTGTTACCGAGACCTTTACTGTTCGCAAGATTTCAGGAAACACTGGTGTGGAGCGTATCTTCCCCGTGGCTTCTCCATTCATCGACAAAATCGTAGTAGACAAAAAAGGAGTAGTTCGTCGTGCACGAATTTTCTACCTGCGCGGCCTCCGCGGTAAGTCTGCTCGTATCAAAGAGAAACGTCAATAAGCTATTCTCTATATTGACCAAAGAGGGTGTTCCGATAAAGGTTCACCCTCTTTTTTTTTATCCAAAAAAGGGGCTGTCGCAATTGAGCGCAGCCCCTTTTGGGATTTCAGAAGAAATGGTGGTTTTCTTCTGCGGTCGATTTATCGTGCTAAAATCATTTGCTTGCTGTTCACTACTTGTCCGTCGGCAAAAATGGTGTAGATGTAATTGCCATTTTCCCAATCGTAGGCTTGCAGGTCTACTTTGGAATAGCCTCTACCTTCTAAGCGAACCCGGGTCACTTCGTTTCCAAGGGCATTGTACACCACCAATACGGCATCGTTTACTGAGGTAGGGAGGTAATATTCTATCGAGGTGCTTTCCTGAAAAGGATTGGGCCGGTTTTGTTGCATTTCAGGTGCATCTTCGAACAGGCTGCTGTTCTGTGCATCATTCGCCTTGGTTGTTTTAGTTTCCATATCGCTAAGGCGAGCTTCCATGGCAGTAAGTGCGGTTTCCAGGTCGTCAATTTTACGGGCTTGCTCGTCGATGATGGTTTGTTGCTCTTTCACTGCTTCCACCAGCAAAGGCGTCATCAAGCTATAGTTGATGCCCAAGTAGCCATCCTCGTCAGATTTCACCAATTCGGGCATCACTTTTTGCAAGTCTTGCGCGATGAATCCATAGCTCCGCCCATCGGTGAAGTTGCGGTTGGCAAATTCTTCGTTCCTAAACTCGTAGGTAAGGCCATCGATTTGCTGCAAGGTAGAAAGTGCATTGGCAATGGGCTCCACGTTTTTCTTGTAGCGCGCATCAGAACCAGCCCACACGCCTTGTGTACACCAGGTAAGGCCAACGAAGTAACCAGCATATCCGTTGGAGCTGGTTCCCCGAACGCCGTTTCCGTTGTCGCTGTCGCCCCAAACGCCCCAGGCAAAGCTTTCGCCCCATACGCCTACATCGGGACCAGAACCGTGCACACCAATGGAACCAGTGGTGTTGCTCGATTGACCTCTTACCGCAGTAAGCCCGGTGGCAAAAACGCCGGTTCCGCTGCTTCCGGTAACGGCATAAACCCCGTAGGCATTTCCTTCGCCAATGACACCAATATTAGAAGAGGAACCGTGAACACCGGCATCTGGACCTTCGCCCATCACGCCAAAGCTTCCGTTGGAAATACCGTGAAGGCCGAAGCCATCTGCATTAGAAAGTATGCCATTGGAGCCCATGTTATTGAGCACATCCAAGGTATAGTTAGGGTTGTCGGGCGTACCGATACCAATGTGGTCACCAGTATTGACACGTGGGCTATCCCAGGCCCCGAAGGTTTGGGCGTTGGCCATTGACTCCCCTGCAAGGAAGGCAACGGCAATTAATCCATAGTTGAGAACTTTTTTCATCGTAGATATTGGTTTGGGTGATACATAATTCAATTGGGCGTAGTGCCTGCTACCTGATTTGAGGCGAGATGCATTCGGTAGCAGCCTTTGCCTTCCAAAAGAAGAAGGCACCATAAATTTCTGGCTCTTTCAACGAGACTTCAAGAGGGTTTATACGCAATCCGGTTTACCGTAAAAGCACGGTTATTTATTAGCAAAAAATCCCTAATTCTTGAAATCTTCCACAGCAATCGGCTTTTCGTTACTTTTGGGCGAAACCAAATAGCTATTTCCCCATGAACAAAGTTTTGATCTTCTGCGCCTTGATTTTAGTCTGGAGTTGCAACGGCTCCGGCGATGCCAAAACCAGTAAAGCCAAAGGTGGTGAAGCCACGGAAGAAGGAGCGTTGCAAGAAGGTGAAACACTCACCTATCACGCCGATGGTACGGTGAAAACCCGCGTCAACTACGTGGCTGGTAAGCGCAACGGCACTGCCTACACCTACTATCCCGGTGGAAAAAAGGTGATGTACTCGGTAGATTACGAAAACGGTGTAAAACACGGTGACAACAAAGCTTTTTACGATGATGGCACTCCCAACCGCGTGGTACCTTACAAAAACGGCCGGAAACACGGTGTGGAAGTAAAGTATTGGCCCAATGGGAAAGTGGCATCGGAGAAGCCCTGGCGCAACGATCAATTGGGTGTTGGCTTGAAAGAATACAAAAAAGACGGCAAACAGCTCAAGAAGAATATTCCTGAGATTGTGCTGACGACCGAAGATCAAACCGCACTGAGCGGCATCTATTCCATCAACATGAAGTTGAAAGACGGCAGCAAAGCCGTAGAGTTTTACATTGGTGAACTCACCGATGGCGAATTCATGAACGACAATTTGAAGGAACTGACCACCGTTGGCGGTAAAGCCAGCCACAACCTCAGCGTGGGCAAAGGTGGTTTTCTAATGGAAAAGGTGAACGTGATTGCCAAGGTGAAAACCTACTACAAGAACTACCACATCGTTCAAAAGTCGATCAACGTAGCGGTCAACAATTAATTCCCCGCAATAAATTATTTAACTACCGGAGGGCTTGTTGTCGCCTTTTGAGCTGGTAATTGTTGGGCGCATATTTTAAGCCCTGCGCACAGGCTTTACGGGCCGCTCCCATGTTTCCGATTCGAAAGTAGTAGGCTACTGCGGCACCGTAAGCATCGCCGATCAACTCGGAGGGGATGGTGATGTCTGGCGGCAAACCTTCCATGCCCGTTTCGAAGGCAGTTCTACTTTTCTCGGCGTCTTTCAACTTTCTGCTTTCGAAGAAGAATTCCATTTTACCCAGTTCGAGAAGCATTTGTAAGCCCACAAACCGGGTGTTGGCGGCCAACCCGGGAAAGGCGGTGGCCACACTGTCTAAATGATTTCCCAAGGCTTCAAAATCGTCGTTGAAGGGCATGAGGTTGGCCAACGTAACGATGTACAGCGATTGGGCATCCAAATCGTAGGGTTCGTAGGAGAGCGCAGCTTCGGCATAGCGGTGGGCCTTCTTATACCGGGATTGAACCGTCATTTGATTGGCTTTGCCCACGTTGTAAATGAAGTTGCACCTCCGGATGAGGGTAGTATCGGTTATCTGCCCTATCAGGTAGTGATGTAGCGTATCCAACCCGGGCGACTCCCCTACTTTGCTGGTTTCTTCTTCCACCGCCTTGGCGTAGAGAAATTGGAGGTATTCTCCATTGACGCCGTATTCCATCTGACGTTCCGCCCGAACAAACAATTCCCGGTCTTCTTGCTTGCTCCAATCAATTTTGTCCAGCAACTCCATGGTACAACTCATGATGGACAACAAGGTGCGTTGGTCGGGATTGAGGAAGTAGGACTTTTCAAACTGCTGCAAGGCCCGTTTGTAGCGGTCTTGTTCCAAATTGTAGATGGCATCGTTGGCGTATTGAATGCCTGCCAATTGCCGCAAATCGATGTCGGTATCGGCAAAGTAGTATTTGGCAAACAGGTATTCGAAGTCCACTTCTTCCATCTCACGGTCGGAAATGACACCGGTATTGTGCAGAAAATCGACATAAAAGCGCTTGAACCGCAAATTGAACTTAAAATAGCCCAATTCGGGAGCCGTGGGTTCTACCGGAATGTTATCCGATTTTGGATATGCAATCAGGTAAACGTGGGAGGGCCGCTCACGGATGGAAAACGGAATCTCCAACTGCTGAAAAAACCAACCAATGATGGCCGTGGAAGAAACACAGTTGTAGGTGCCATCGTCGAAGACCTGATACATGAGGCTGTTTTCCTTGTACTTCCCCAACAGGTTTTCGTGCACGTAGCTGTATACCATTTTCACCTGTTTGGCAGGTGATTTAGAGGTAATCTTTTTGCTTTTCAATGCTGCCAGGTCTTTCAACAAGCGCTTTTCAATCATTTCTCGGCGTTGAGTGCTCACCTTTCCCCGAGGGGCGAGAAACAAACCGAGAAAATCAATTTTTTGGTTCGCATAGGCTTCAAACAGTCCTTCCTCCGTTTCGGTATCGAATCGCAAGTGCTCCAACTTGATGAATTCAGGATCGACCTGGGATTGACCCATCAAATCAAAACAGAAAAACGAGCAAAGGGCAAGGAGGAATAGAAAGGTATTTTTCATGGGGTTAGGCAGTTACGCTCCCTCAAAACTACAGCATCACTGGCAATGAGGGTCTGATGCGAAGGCAAAAAAAAGCGGGACCGTTTCAAGGAAACGTCCCGCTTTAAAATTCTTAGGAAGGGATTTGACTTACATGGTCCCACCTTCTTTGATTATGACCCCCGTGGCCTCAAACATCAATTGTTTTTCGGGTTCGGTGATGGCAGCAATTTCTTCTTCACTTTTTCCGCCATCTTCAGCAAGGTGGCGCAGGGCGTCAACCGATACGGTTTCTACCCGTACACGGCCTTCCATGATGGCCATGTTGCCGTCGGCGTATTTGGGGACGAAGAAGCCGTAATTTTTGAAACGGACCATCATTTCTTCGCCATTTCCGAGGTCAACGGTCATCCAGCAACCTTTCTTACGGCAGCATTGGTTGATGGAAGCCATCACCTTCACATCCATAGAATCTTTGCCTTCCATGGCGGTGAGGAATGCTTCGGTGTTCATGGCACCATCTGCGGTAATGGCGTCACCAAAAGCTCCGGTAGTGGGCTCTTCTGCCTCGTCGGTGGTCGTGTTTTCAGCAGTTTCAACTGCTGGCTCTTCGGTTGGGGTCGCTTTTTCGGCAACCTCTTCTTTGGGTGCTGCATTCTGACAGCTCATCAATAAGGCAATCAGACACAAGCTCAATATGCTGGTTTTCATAAGTGTTTGGTTGGTTTTCGGTGCAAAAGTACGGAATTACGGGAGTTCGATCAGTCTCCCTACAAAGAGAGCACCGTAAACTCCGTCCGACGGTTTTGCGCCCGGCCAGTGGGTGTGCTGTTGCTGGCGATTGGCCGATCAGGGCCGAAACCATCAAACTCCAGGCGCTTGCCTCCAACGCCTTTTTCTTCCAAGTACGATTTGACGGCAAATGCCCGTTCCCAGCTCAATGCTTTGTTGGCTTTGGCGTCCCCTACATTATCGGTGTGGCCATAGATGCCTACCCGCATGCCGGGGTTCTCTTTCAGGTAAGTGGCAAACTCGTCCAGAATCAACGTGGATTCCTCCGAAAGGTCCGCCGAATTGGTCCGGAAAAAGATATCGTTCAAACGGTAAGGCTGCCCCACCTTCACGGTTTCCAACTTGGGGTTCATCTCATAAAAGGTCTGGTGCACCGTGTCCTTGGCCACAGTGGCCGACTTCGCCACCTTCAGGCGCGTTTTGGCGGCCTTTTCACGGGTTTTCTGGCTCGGAATCAACCGTGAGTTAAAGGCTACGTTGTCGCCTTTGAGGCTTACCACCAAATCGGCATCTTTCTCCACCACGGCCACCGCTGCAAAGCGCCCATCGTTCTGGTCTACCTTCACGGTGGTCACCTTTTTGGTTTTCATGTTTTTGATTTCCAAACGGGCATTTTTTGCCGGCTTATTGTCTTTGGTTTCAACCGTTCCGGAAAGAAAGACCACCTCCTCCGGTTTGGCCTCCTCGTAGAGCTCAAACGTGTAGATGTCCAATCCGCCACCGCCGGGTTGTTTCAATTGATCGGAAGCGAAATACACCATCTGGCCATCCGTGCTCACGATAAACCCGTGTTCGTCTTTTTCGGTGTTGATTGGATAACCCAAATTCTCCGGCTTTTTCCAGGTGCCATCTTCGTTCTGGCGCACGAAATACACATCGTAGCCTCCGAAGCCCAAATGCCCGTCAGAAGCAAAATAGAGCGTGCGACTGTCGGAGTGAATAAAAGGTGTTTTGTCGTTGTACTCGGTATTGATGGGTTCGGGCAAGCGTTCGGCCGGTCCCCAGTTGCCCGTAGCATCCAACTCACTTTTATAGATGTCCATTTGTAGGCTGCCTTTTCGCGCACTGGCAAAGTAGAGCGTTTGACCATCGCCCGAAAGGCTCGGCTGCGATTCCCAGCCTTCATCAGTATTGACGTTTGGCCCCAGGTTGCGCAGCTCGGTCCAATACCACATCTCTTTGGCGTGGGTTTCGTTGTAGCCGTACACAAAGTCCGACACGTAAATGTCACAGTTGTTGAACAGTGCGCCAGTCGTTTTACGGGTAGCCGGTTTGCATACCGTGAGGTAAATGTGCTTGTTGTCTACCGAGATGGTGGCACCGCCATATTTCTCCTCTTCTTTTTGATTGAAGGGAAACGGCATTTCATCGCCGGCGTTGAAATTTCCGCTTTGGCCTTTACTTTTCACGAAGCGCTCGTCATAGGCAATCTTATCGCTCTGGAAAGAGGTGCCCCGCACCAGCGTTTTTCGCTCCGTTTTCCGGGTAAAAAACATGTAGTTGTTGTCCGGCGTAATCAGTGGCAGATACTCCTGCCCTGCCGACGAAACATTGGAAACAATGGAAGGAGAAAATGGCTTGGGATTGCTGAAGTTGTTGTGATAAAACTTGGCGTATTGGTAATCCAGCAGGATTTCAGCGTAAGCCTTGTCGTCTTCATCGCTGTATACTTCTGCCTCTGCCGATAGGTTGAAGTAGGTTTCGTACAACTCTACTGCGCGGCTGTATTCTTTGCGCCCGAGGGCAATGCTGGCCAACAGGTTATACGGTTCGTAGTGATAGCTTGGGCAACCTTCTACAATGGCCAGCAGGTGTTTTTCAGCGGGCCGGTAGGAGGCTCCGCTGTAGCGGGCACTTTTGATCATCTCCTTGGCCAAAAAGAAACGGGCATCCCAAAATTCGGGTTCCATTTCCACCGCCTTACGGAGGTATTCCATGCGCTCCGGCTTCTTGTATTTCTTACGGTCGGTGCCCATGTCGAAATACTTCTGCGCCTTCTTCTCAATTTCTGGTTCACAAGCATCCTGGGCCACTATCGATCCGGCGGGCCACAACAGGCCAACCAACATCAATCCCGCGAATGCTCCTCTCAACTTGCTTCCTTTTCGGATCATCAATTGGATTCAAAAATGGTTCTATTGCTACTTAGGGTTGTTTCAAGCGCTCGTCGGCTTTCCGTTGTGCCTCCTGCATAATTCCATCGGCCTTTTTGTCGGCTTCCGAAACCAATTTGTTGGCTTTCTTATCGGCTTCCTTGCGCACTTTGTCGGCAGCTACTTTTGCCGCTTTTTTCTTCAAAGGGTTGTTGCCCGCTTGTTTGATCAAATCATCGGCTTGCTTATCGCCTTCTTTGCGAACCGCATCGGCTTGCTTGCGGGCCTCATCTTTTACTTGTTGCGAACGCTTGCGGCCCTCGGCCAAAATTTTGTCGGCTTCTTCTTTAGCCTTTTTGCGCCCTTCGTCAATGGCCTGGGTTTTCACCTCTTCCACCTTCTGTTTCGCCTGGTTTTTCAGGTCATCGGTCAAAGAACCTTCGCCGGTTCCTCCCGGCCATACCGGACGAATTTTCGGATCGCTCATAGTGCCCGTGATCAGCACTTCTGCATCGATCATCTCTCCGGCACTCAGGTTGGCCCCTTTGGAATTGGCCGCGGATATCAAGCTACCTAAGGCTATATTGGCCGCGCCACCCATGGCAGACAACGGCAATTTGAGTTGCATGTTGTAATCAATGGTTTGGTCCAATCGGCTCACCCCTTTCATGGTTCCTTTGCCATTGGCCAGATCGAAATCAAAGGGATCCACCTCAACCTCACCGTTCACAATCTTGAACGAAATGTTGGTGTTGTCCAATTCCAGTTTTTTGAAATCGTCGTTTTTCAGCACATCACCCACTTTCGACAACACGCCGGCACCTTCTACCCGCACTTCGTGGGTTTTCAATCGGCCATTGCCGTTCACGGTGTTCATCACCATTTCCATGTTTTCGTCCATGGTGCCCGAAATGCCCAGGGTAGTACTGAAAGCACCTTTGGCGCTTTCGGCGATGGGAGCCAGTTTTTGCACCGTATTGAAGGTCGTGTAGGTCTCTTGCACATCAAAACGGGTGATGTCCAAATCGAAATCTACTTTGGGCTGGTTGAACACCTTGGTATCGTATCCGCCATTCATCACCAGGTTGCCTTTGAGCATGTCCATCGAAAGGTCCTGCAAGGTGGCTCTCTGGTTGCGAATGATCACACCGCCTTTTACTGCCGTCATTTCAATGTTGTCGTAAAGCATTTTGCCAATGTTGGTGGTCAACACAAAATCGAGGTTCCCGGGTACTTCGGCCACTCCTTCGGAGCTTTCTTCCTCGGTGCCTTCGCCTTCTCCGCTAGCACCGCTTTCTCCCTCAGCAGTAGCTTCTTCCTCTTCGATAAACTCGTTGAGGTCCATCAGGTTGGAGTTGAGGTCAAAGCTTCCTTTCAAAACATCGTCGTTGAACCAATACGCTAGCAAATTATCGATGCGGCCGGTGGCACGCATGTCACTTTTTCCAATTTGGGCATCAAAGTCGGCCAATTCCACAAACTGTGGAGCAAATTCCATATCCATCGAGTTGATGAGCATGTCGTAAGGCGTGGTCGGATCCTGGTAACGCAACTTTTTTGCTTGCAAGCGGCCGGTAGCCTCAAATTGGTCGTACTGCTCGTTTTCCAGGGCGGAAACGTTTCCTCTCAATCCAATGTTGGCTTTGATCTCTCCGCTGTAGCTTTCGCCTTCCTCCATCGGAATCACATCCTTCAATTCATCCAATACCAGCTTGGCCTTGATGCCACCGTCCACGAAAGCATCGCTCACCGGAGTTTTGATGTGCATCACCATATCTACCGGCTGCTTGGCTAAATCTACATGAAAAGTATTGATGTCCACCGTGGTGAGGTCGGCATCGCCTCCGGGGTTGGCCACTTCTACATTTACCTGAATGTTTTCGGCGGCCTTGGGCAAGTCTGGGTAATGGAAATACCCGTTTTCTACAATCAACTTCACATCAAAACCCGGCAGGTTATCGCCTTCATAGCGGCCTTTGGCCATGCCATCCAGGGCCAGTTTGCCTTTGGTTTCAATGTCGGCAAAATCGCGGGCATACACCGCCGGCACCAGGGATAACACACTGCTAAACTCCGTTTTGAGGGTGTGAAAGGCCACATCCATATCAATCGCCTCTCCTACCAGGGCCACAAATCCTTCGAAGCCCAGTTGCAATTGATTGAGGCGAATGGTGTTTTCACCAAAAGTGTATTTCTCATTCGGCAGGTCCACATTGATGTCAAAATCAATCTCGGTGTTCACCTGGTTCAGAAAGGCGATGCCATCCATTTGATAGGTAATGGCTTCAGCCGTGGTGCGGGTGCGCACATCAAATACATCCAAGGTAAAATCGCCTCGGCCTTCGTGGGTAAAGTCCACCAACTCGGCATACATGCCTCCTTCGCGATCGTCATACACGACATGGGCATTGCGGATGTAATACTCCTGCAAGGTCATGGAAAATTCACTTTCCTCTTCAGCCGATAGCGCTTCTTCTTCTTCCGTTGTTTCTTCCCCTGCTTTGGCGATGTCCCAGTTTGCCATGCCATCTTCCAGTACAATCACGTGTATTTCAGGATTGCTCAAGCCCACTGATACGATTTCCATTTTACCTCCTTTGATGAGGCTCATGATGTCTACCGTAACGGCCAACTCTTTGATGTCGGCCAGCTTAATGCCCTGGAATTGATCGATGCCTTTGACGGTGACATTTTCAATGGCCACCGTGAGGTTGGGAAAACTGGAAAACAGCGTAAGGTCGTAATCGCCCAGCTGCACTTCTGCATTGACATTGTCGTTGGCCGCATCATTGATCGCGGCTACAATCTTGCCTTTAAACAAAAAAGGAGCAGCAATAGCAAAGGCTAACGTGAGTACAATCAGGATACCGAGACCGATCAGAATTTTCTTGATCATGGAAAGGTGTAGATTAATGTTTTGGTTCGAACAAGCAACGAAACCGGGGTTAGGATATTGTCGATGAACGTAGGGATTACAAAGATGCTAATTATTGCGCTTCGTCTTCCGGCTTTTGTGATGCTAATGCCCCTTCGGTACTCGCAATTATGGTGGCGACCGTGGCATCACCGGTGACGTTCACTACCGTACGGCACATGTCCAGCAAACGGTCTACCGGAAAAATGATGGCAATCCAGGCAGGATTGAGGCCTACCGACTGCAACACAATGATGAGCATGATGAGCCCGGCACTGGGCACCGCAGCCGACCCGATGGAGGCAAGGGTAGCCGTGAGGATGATGACCAGTTGTTGCGATACGTCCAAATCCACCATGTGCATTTGTGCGAGAAAAATCACGGCAATGGCTTGATATAGGCTGGTTCCGTCCATGTTGACCGTGGCACCAATGGGCAAAACGAAGCTGGTAATCTCTTTTTTGACCCCCATGCGGTTGGTCACACAGTCCATGGTGACCGGAAGGGTTGCCGCGCTACTGCTGGAAGAGAAGGCCAGCAGCTGGGCGGGACCAATGCTCTTGAAAAAGTCGAAAAAACTGCGTTCGCGCACCGCGGTTTTCATCACCACAGGATAGAAAATAAAAGCCATGAGGGCCAGGCCCAAAATGACCACAATCATGTACCAGCCCAAGCCGATCAACAATTCCCTAAGTTGTTCCAAGGTATCGGCCATAGAAGTCATTTGACCCGCCATAAGTGCAAAAACGAAAAAGGGTGCCCCTTTCATTACCACGTTTACCATGATGAGGAATACCTCGTTGAGGCTGCTCACCAACTGTATGATGGGTTGTTGTTGGGCGGTAGGCAGCAACAGCAAACAGACGCCAAAAAAGATGGCAAAAAAGATGATTTGCAGCATGAGCCCGTTGTTGCTCAAAGAGAAGAAGAAGTTGCTGGGCACCATGTCTACCACAAACTGCAGCGGTCCTTCGTCTTTTTTACTGCCGGCACTTTTCATGCCTTTGCTAAGTTTTTCGTTCATTTCAGGGCCGGCAGCGGCAGCTTCTCCACTTTTCAGCAAGCGCACCTCGTCCATGTATTCCACATCGGGCGTGGCTTCTACCCAGGCTTCATAACTCTTGCGGTTTTCAATGCGCTGGCTTTCGGCAATCAAATTGCCCGGTGCAATCACATTCACCACCGTGAGGCCCACTGAGACCGCAATGACGGTGGTGATCAAATACATGCCAAGGGTTTTTACCCCAATACGCCCCAAGGCGTTAATGTCAGACAGGCTCGTTACTCCGGTGATGATGGACAACAGCACCAAAGGAACCGCAATCAGTTTCAGCAGGTTGATGAAAATGGAGCCCCAAGGCTTGATCCAGTCAGCGGTAAATTCGTTGAGGCCGAGGCTGATGGACAACACGGCCCAGCCAATCCCCAAGACCAGCCCGAGGATGATTTGAATGTGGAGAGGAAGTCGTTTCATAGAGAGATTTGAGGAGCTTTGGAGGCGGACGGTCAGAGTTGTGGATTGTCCAGCCTTCGCGGAAGCGTGCCCGGATCGGGTTCGAAAACGGCCAGATAGCCGGTGCGTTTGCCGGTAAGTTGCAAGCTGGTTTCGAGTTGGGCAGCTAAATATTCTTTCAATTGCGTGTCTTCAGGTACTTCCACCAGGATTTCGTTTTCTACCAGCAGACCTACCTCGAATTGATCTTCGATTTGGTGGTGCAAAAACGAAAGGGGAAGGCGTGCATTGCGCGCTACCTTCAGATTTCGTTGCTGCAATTCCGTTTCAAGCAAGTCGCCGTATTCAGCCGCTGCTTTGCCGCTTCCGAGTTGATCCCATACCGATTGACAGGCCTCTTCAATGGCTTGGGTCCAGGTGTCGAATGCTTGTTGTTCTTCCATCCCTTGTTTGGGGTTGTGGGTTTGGCAAATAAGCCAGATTAATGATACATTTTTTGTCGCAAATAGTGGTCAGCTAAAGTAATGGCCGCCATGGCTTCTACTATGGGCACTGCCCGGGGCACTACACAAGGATCGTGCCTTCCTTTGCCCTCTAAAGTCACCTTTTGAGCATCACTGTTCACCGTTTCTTGTGCTTGCATGACCGTTGCCACCGGTTTAAACGCCACCTTGAAGGTGATATTTTCACCGTTGGATATTCCTCCCTGTATACCACCGGAGTGGTTGGTCAGGGTGGCTATATCTCCCTCTTTACGAACAAACGTGTCATTGTGTTCCGTTCCGCGTAAAGTTGCGCCTAAAAATCCTGAACCGTACTCAAAACCTTTCACAGCATTGATGCTCAACATGGCTTTGCCCAGGTCGGCATGCAGCTTGTCGAACACTGGTTCGCCCCAACCTACCGGCACACCGGTAACGGCAGCGCTGATCACTCCGCCCAAGGTATCGCCCTGTTTTCGAATGGCGGTGATGGCCGCTTCCATCTCGGCAGCAGCTTCAGGGTCGGGACAACGCACCAGGTTATTTTCACGCTCATTTAAGTCGAGTTCTTCCCAATGGCGCTGCATGGTAATGTTACCTACCGCGGATACCCAGGCGTTCACTGTTACCCCTACTTGCTTCAGCAGCAATTTGGCCAGCGCACCGGCCACTACCCGGGCCACCGTTTCACGGGCGGAGGACCTGCCTCCTCCCCGGTAATCGCGCACTCCGTATTTTTTGTCGTAGGTGTAATCGGCATGGGAAGGTCGGTAAGCTTCCTTGAGGTGACGGTAATCTTTCGGCTTTTGATTGGTGTTCCACACCACAAAACCAATGGGCGTACCGGTGGTTTGTCCTTCAAAAATTCCCGACAGGAATTCTACCCGGTCTGGTTCCTTGCGCTGGGTAGTGAGCTTGGATTGGCCGGGCCGCCGGCGATCCAGTTCCGATTGAATAAAATCCATGTCGAGGGCAATGCCGGGTGGGCACCCGTCAATAATGCCACCGATGCCTGCTCCGTGTGATTCTCCAAAGCTGGTAAGAGTAAAGACTTTGCCAAAGGTATTGCCGGCCATGAAGTGGCAAATTAAGCAATTACCTGCCAAAGAAAGACCGATTGAAAGGGAATTTTGATTGCCTCCACAAAGGCTGACAAAGGCGTCAGGAAAACCAATAAATCCTGAATACAAGGTTCTGGAAAGGCGCCTTATTGAAGGCATTCCAATGCGATAAATCCCTTTCTTTGTCCCCGCTCATATTTCACTTGCAGAATCAACCAACATGACCGAGTCGCCTACCAAACTATTGATCAAAAACATTCGCGAATTGCTCTGTGTGGTTCCCGATGGAGAAACGGCTCCCAAGCTGTTGCAAGGTGCTGCTCTCCATAAGATGACGGTGCTGGAAGATGCGTGGCTGGCGGTAGAAGACGGTAAAATTTCCGATTTCGGTTCCATGTACGATTTGCACGGCATCACCGACTGGTCGAGCCTCAAGGTGATTGATGCCGAAGGCAAAGTGGTGATGCCGGCGTGGTGCGACTCGCACACCCACCTGGTTTTTGCCGGCAGCCGCGAAGGAGAATTTGTAGACCGGATTCGGGGGTTGAGCTACGAAGACATTGCCGCCAAGGGAGGCGGCATTCTCAACAGTGCACGCAAGTTGCAGGATACCCCGGAAGAGGTGCTCTTCGAAAGTGCCCTGGCCCGGCTCAATGCAGTAGCTCAACTGGGCACCGGAGCCATAGAGATCAAAAGTGGATATGGACTTACGCCCGAAGCGGAATTAAAAATGCTACGGGTAGTTCGCCGACTGCGGGAACACTCACCGGTAACGATCAAAGCCACCTTCCTGGGCGCTCACGCTTTCCCGGAGCGTTTCAAGTCGGTTCCACAAGCTTATGTGGAACAAATCGTACACGAAATGCTACCTCAGGTGGCAGAAGAAGGCCTGGCGGAATACATGGACGTTTTTTGTGAACGCGGGTACTTTAGCAATAATCAAACCGATCAACTGTTAGAAGCGAGCAATCAATACGGCCTGCGGCCTAAAATTCACGTCAATCAGTTTTCCATCTCGGGAGGTATTGAGGTCGCGGTACGCCACAATGCCTTGTCGGTAGACCACCTCGAAGTAGTAGGTGATGCTGATATAGAAGCATTGCGTGGTTCGGGTACCATGGCTACGCTCTTGCCCAGCTGCTCTTTCTTCATCAACATTCCTTATGCACCAGCACGCCAATTGATCGATGCGGGCTTGCCGGTGGCCTTGGCCAGCGACTACAATCCGGGTTCTACTCCGAGCGGCAACATGCCCCTGGTGGTAGCCATGGGGTGCATCAAGCTGCGCATGACACCCGCCGAGGCCATTCAGGCCGCGACCCTCAATGGAGCCTACGCCATGGACCTGAGCGATGAACTCGGAAGCATTGCCGTGGGTAAGAAGGCCAACCTTATCATTACCCAACCCATCCCCTCCCACGAATTTTTGCCTTACGCCTTTGGCAGCAACCTCATCGAACAGGTGATCCTCAACGGCCAATTGATTTAAATGCAGCCATTGGTCGGTCTTGCGACAATCCAATTCCTTCGCTGGATCGTACTTTAGCAATCTAATCCGAAAATCGATCTCATGTACACTTCTGGAAAAATCACCACTGCTGTTCACTACCTGAGTTTAACTTTTCTGTTGTTGGCACTGCCAGCACTCATTTCCTGCTCGGCCCCTACCACTGGCTCCGACAATGCCGCCGGTGTGGCTGCAGTGAAAAAGCCGGAGGGATTGAGCAAAGCCTACTTTGCCAGTGGCTGTTTTTGGTGCGTTGAGGCCATTTTCGAATCGGTGAAGGGAGTTGAAGAAGCGGTTTCCGGCTATTCGGGAGGACAAATCAACAATCCGAGCTACAAGCAAGTGAGCTCTGGCCAAACCCGTCACGCAGAAGCGGTAGAAGTATTTTATGATCCCGAAGTGGTGAGCTATGCCACCTTGGTGAAAGTATTTTTCGGCTCCCACGATCCAACCACCCTCAACCGCCAAGGTCCCGACCGTGGGCCCCAATACCGCTCGGCGGTCTTTTACCAAAACGAGGAGGAAAAAACCATTGTAGAGAACTACATCAAAGAATTGGAGGCCAACAACACGTTTGCCAATTCGATTGTAACGGAAGTGCTACCCTTTAAAAAGTTTTGGGATGCAGAAGATTACCACCAAAACTACGAGCGCCTCAATCCGAACAACAGTTACATCCAGGCGGTTTCCATTCCGCGACTGAAACGCTTTCAGAAAAAATTTCCTGAATTGTTGAAGCCCACCGAGGGGCATTGATCACATGCACATCGTTTCTACCAACCTGGCCCAACCTTTCTCCTTCGAGTGGAATGGAGAAACTGTGGAATCGGGCATTTACAAATGTCCTGTAAGCACTCCACTGGAGTTGCAAAAAGGAGGTGTGGTAGGCGACAAGGTGGTAGACTTGCGGGTGCACGGTGGCCCCGAAAAAGCTTGTTACCTCTATTCTGAAGATCACTACCCCGAGTGGCAAGCCTTGTATCCCAATTTGGAGTGGCAAGCAGGCATGTTTGGGGAAAACCTCACGGTGGCTGGCTTGAATGAAACCCAAACACGAATTGATGATGTTTTTCAGGTGGGCACCGCCAAAGTGCAAGTGAGTGAACCGCGACAACCGTGTTTCAAACTCGGAATGCGCTTTGGCAACATGGAGGTGCTGCGGCAATTTGTAAAAAAAGGAAAACCTGGAGCCTACATCAGGGTGTTAACGCCCGGCAAAGTGCAAGTAGGCGATGCCTTTCAACTGTTGGAGACCAATCCTGAAAAGCCCACCCTGGAAGCCGTCCATTGGCAAAAATTTCGCCGGTAATTTCCCAGGCAAGCGCGCCTTAGAATTCGTCGGGACTAAGCGGGAATCTTCTATTTTCGTAAGCCGAACGCTGCACCATGTCTACCCCTTCCATTCCCCTTGCTGAGCGGGTCCGCCCTCAACACCTCGACCAATACATCGGGCAACAACACCTGGTGGGCGAAGGAGCGGTGCTGCGCAAGGCCATCAGCAGTGGCCTGCTGCCTTCCATCGTTTTGTGGGGCCCGCCGGGTGTGGGCAAAACCACCCTGGCGCAGATCATTTCTGCGCAACTCGACCGGCCCTTCTATACCTTGAGTGCCATTAACTCGGGAGTAAAAGACGTGCGGGAGGTGATTCAACGCGCCAAAAGCCAGCAATTTTTTGGCACCAACAACCCGGTGTTGTTCATCGATGAGATTCACCGGTTTAGTAAGTCGCAGCAAGACTCCCTGTTGGGTGCGGTGGAAAAAGGCACCATAACCCTCATTGGCGCCACTACCGAAAACCCTTCGTTCGAAGTCATTCCTGCGTTGCTTTCCCGCTGTCAGGTCTACGTGCTGAAATCGCTCGATAAGCAAGATTTGCTCCAACTCATGGACCAGGCCCTGCAACAAGACGCTGCCATGGCGGCCCGTAACATCGAATTGAAAGAGACCGATGCGCTGCTCCGCCTTTCGGGAGGCGATGCCCGTAAGTTGCTCAACAGCCTGGAGTTGGTGGTGTTGGATTCTGCCGACGATCCGGTGGTGATTACCAACGACAAAGTGAGCGCCCTGGTGCAGCAGAACCCCGCCCGCTACGACAAAACGGGGGAACAGCACTACGACATTATTTCGGCCTTCATCAAATCCATCCGCGGCAGCGATCCCAATGCGGCCCTGTACTGGTTGGCACGCATGACATCCGGTGGAGAAGACCCCAAGTTCATCGCCCGACGGTTGCTGATTGCCGCTTCGGAAGATATCGGTAATGCCAATCCTACGGCTTTGGTCATGGCCAACAATTGTTTTCAGGCGGTGACGGTGATCGGTTATCCCGAATGCGAACTGATTCTATCGCAAACGGTGGTTTATCTGGCCACCTCGCCCAAAAGCAATGCTTCGTACCAAGCGATTAAAACAGCCAAAAAGCTGGTGGAACAAACCGGTGACTTGCCGGTACCGATGCACTTGCGCAATGCGCCTACCAAACTGATGAAGGATTTAGAGTACGGCAAGAGCTACCACTACAGCCACGATTATCCAGGCAATTTTGTGCAACAGGAATTCATGCCCAACGAAATCGAAGGTACTCGGTTGTACGATCCAGGACAGAACGCACGGGAGCAAGATATGGCCAAGCGCTTGAAAGCCTGGTGGCAGGAAAAATACGGTTACTGAAGTGGGTTGTAATACCGACGGTGGGAATATTGAAAGATGAGCATAACGGCAAAGGCTCCTGCTGTTTGCTCGAAGAGTTGCCAACCGGTATCCATTAAAAAGTAGATGGTTTGGTCGGTGAAACCATAAAGACCCATTACAAGGTTGACTACTGTAAAAGTGATGATGCCGGTGCTCAAACCTACGATGAGGGTGGCGCTTAAGCTTCGAAACTTTCGCAGCAGGCCCGTAAAGAGTACCGTTTGAAGCCCTCCCAGGGTAAAATATAAACCTGCGGCAATCGCAAAGAGTGCCGAGTCAGAAAGTGGCGAAAATGCTATATCGTTGAGTATTATGCCGTGCCAGCTATACCAGAGGAGTGCCATCAACATCGACGATGCTCCCCACATCTTGATCATCCCTTTATTCATTTTAACTGTAGTAGTGTAGCAACATTATCTACTCAGCGGTCGGTAAAATGTTTCACTTCTTCAGGGTATTATTTGCAGGACTCAAAGAGGGATTTGAAATCCTACCGCCGGGCGTTTGAGCTAAATGGTTGAGGTACTAAAGTTTAGGAACAATAAATCTTCAACGCTTAGCAAAAGCTGTCGTAAAAAAAAATTTGAGCGGATTCAACTTTCCGCGGCTTCTTTGTGGGTTTGGAGGTAGGACAGGTAGGAAACGGTGAGGCCACAGAGCCATCCTCCGGAGGTTTGCTCCAGCACCTGCCAACAAAAATCGGTGAGCAAGTGCAGCACTCCCTGGCTGGAATTGAAAGAAACGCCAAAGACAAAGGCAATGCTGAAAATGAAAACTCCCGCAAAAATTCCTACTACCCACCCCCGGCGAGGCAACCTTTCGGGCACAGTAAGAATCTGCACAAAGAAGGCCATTAGTGCTCCAATACCTAAGTAGGTACAACTGCTGACCAGCAGAAAGAAATCTTTGGGATAAGCGAGGCGGTCGATGTCGTTGAGTATCCAGCCATGCCACGCATAAAAGGCCAGAAACATATACGTGGAACAAACAATCCAGGAAATGAAAAACTTATACTTCAGCACTGCTTGGTATTTCGTTCATTGCCAGACCAAAAAATTTGATCTAAGTGTCGTTCGGGTTGCGGCTAAATTAGGAATTATTATGAGGCAAAATCATTTCAAGAATGGCCACATATCAACCGGTTTTCATTCGCAATTTTTAAGTAGTTTAGGCCCGTTACCGTGATTTCCAAAGCTTTTTCATCATTCGTGCTCCGGGGAGTGTTGCTTCTGCTGGTGTTGGCGGGTTGCCGGGACGTTTTTGAAGCCCCACGCTGGGATGTGGATTTGTTGGCTCCAATAGCCAAAACCACACTCGACCTGCAAGACCTCGACCAGGACAGTTTGCTGCGCGAAAACAACGACCGTAGCCTTACGCTGGTGTTTAGTGAAAAACTGTTTAGCCTGGAGCTCGATTCGCTGTTTGAAATTCCTGAACAGCGCTTCGATACCAACACCCCCTCCTACCCCTTTTCAGTCAACCTGCCGCCGGGCAATTCACTCTACACCGATGTTTCCAACAATAAATTCGATGCCAGTGGTGCGGAGTTGACCAACGCCAAAGTGCGGGAGGGCACCATTGAACTCACGTTGCTCAATACCCTCAACGAAGGAGTTTTGTTTACCTATTCTATCCCTTCAGCCAAACTGGGCGCTCAGGTTTTTCGCAAGCAGGAGTTGTTGCCTGCGGGTTCTATTGCCGCTCCCACCCAGAGTTCCTTTACCTACGATTTGGCAGGCTATGAGCTCGACCTCACTGGCCCGAATGGCAACGATCACAATACCATTATCCTCGATGTAGAAGCGGTAGTCGATCCGGGTGGTCAAATTGTGAATGTGGCCGCAGGAACTTATTTGGGCATCAAATCCCGGTTTTCGGCAGTGCGCCCCGAATACGTGGAAGGCTACTTTGGACAAAGTACCGAACGGGCTACCTCTGATGGGGAACCCACCGATCTTTTCAATTATGTCCAAAACGGTGAATTTGACCTGGAAGAGGTCAACCTGGACCTGCGCATCAGAAACGGGGTTGGTGTAGATTTTACCGCCGAGATTCTGGGCCTCACCAGCATCAATTCCGAAACCAATACCACGATTGCTTTAACCCATCCTACCATTGGCAGTAGCCTCAATGTGAACCGTGCAGGCATTTCGGGCCTGGTGAACACCTCACCGGATGTCCTGTTTTCAGACTTTGACCTGTCATTTGATCAAAGCAACTCGAATTTGGATGAGCTGATTGAAAACCAACCCGACCAATTGGGCTATCAGGTGGACCTTACCTTGAATCCCTTGGGCAACGTTTCCAACCACCGCGATTTTTTGTTTTACGACAAGGGCATCGACATTTTTCTTGATTTGGAGGTTCCGCTGTCGTTTTCGGCCAACAACCTGACCTTGTTGGATACTACTGAATTGGAAATTGCTGATCGGGAGGATTTCATCAACAATGTGATCGGTGGCTTTTTGTACGCTTATGTGGATATCGGCTATCCGTTTGACGCCACCATTCAGCTGGTGATGCTGGACTCCAACTTCAACTTTATTGATTCATTGGTAGTGCCCACCACCGTGATCCCGGCGGCTCCGGTCAATGCCATTCTACGCGTAGATGGCACATCTTCGGCAAAATTGCCCATTCCCATCAATCAAAACCAGATCGACGATTTTTATGCTGCTCGTTACCTGGCTACCAGGATTTCGTTGACCACCACCAGCCAACCCGATTTTATCAAAATCTACAGCGACTACCGAATGGACTTGAAGGTGGTGGCCGATTTCACCTACCGTGTAGATGAATTTTAGTTGGCGCTTTCGTCTCCTGACCCTTGGGGTGCTCTTGGGTTTCCCCGTGTTGCTTGCCGCGCAGTCGCAGTGGAGCCTTTCGCAGGTTCGGCAGGATTCGGCGGACTACTCACTTGGTGTACGGTCTGAATTTTTTCTCAACTCCGATGCCCTGGACAACGATTTCTTTCTGGCTTTTTTGGGGAACCGCGATTTTATTGAAACCAGTGTCAAGGACCGCATCTCTGACCGATTGGGCAGCGAGAACCGCTTTGGCGGGGAACTCAACACCGGTTTGTTTTTCTCCGGACCACTGGCCCGGGGCAAAGGCGACAATCCTTTTCGGCTTTCTTATTTCATAGGGTTGGCCGACCGCCAGCACGTGCACAGTATCTTTTCGGAAGACGTATTTCGGCTCGGTTTCTACGGAAACAAGCGTTTTGCAGGAGACACGGCTAAATTGGGAGATTTTGAACTGCACGCCTACCAATACCAGCAGCTACAAACCGGTGTGCATTACGACAATGGGCGTGGACGGATTTTAGCCGCAGGACTATCGTTTTTGAAAGGCCAGGGCCAGCAGAGTATTGAGGTGCAGCAACTGGATTTGTTTACCAGTGAAACCGGCGACTATCTGGCCGCCGACACCCGCGCCCGGGTGCGGCAAAACGATTCGAGCAATACCAATCTTGACGCCTTCAATGGCCTGGGAGCCTCTATTGATGTGATGGTGCAATACCAATTCAACTTGCTGGAAGTGAACCGCCACGGCAACGGGTGGTTGCGTTTGGAGGTAAACGACCTGGGGTATTTGTGGTGGAACGATGAAAGCCTCGACTATCGGGTGGATTCGGTGTACGAATTTGAAGGGGTGGTTTTCGACAACCTTTTTGATTTGAACGATTCGCTGTTGCAATCGCAAAATCCCAGCCGGATTGTAGACGACATTGAAAATTCGCAAGGGCGATCCAGCTACCGGACGTTGCTGCCGGCACAGTTTCGACTCACCTTTTCGCAAGACCATCACCGGGGATTTAACTTTAGCATGCGCATCGAACAACGCTTGCAGGCGCAGTTCAAAACTTTTGTGCTGCTCAAAGAGTCTTACCGCTTAAAACCATGGTTTAGGGTGGCCCTCATGGGCGGAGTGGGTGGCTATGGCCGCTATTACGCTGGTGCGGAAGCACAGCTGAAGTTTGCCCATTGGGAGTTGCTACTTGGGTCAAACAGTTTGGAAGGTGTAGTTTTGCCCAAAAATTCATCGGGCAGCAATGGCTACCTGGCTTTGCGTACTTCTTTCTAAACATTCATGACGCCAAATCTTCCCCTACTTCGTCACCGCGACAGTTCTCAGTTTTTTCTCCTGGCCGGCCCTTGTGCGGTAGAAAGTGAAGCCGTGGTAATGGAGGTGGCCGAGCGGGTGGCCGAACTCACCGACAAGTACCGCATACCCTATATTTTTAAAGCGTCTTACCGCAAAGCCAACCGTTCGCGCTTGGATTCTTTCACCGGAATTGGTGACGAGGCGGCCCTCGAGTTGCTGGCCAAAGTAAAGGACCGTTTTCAACTGCCTACCGTAACCGACATTCACAAAGACGAAGAAGCTGCTCTGGCGGCTCAATACGTTGACGTGTTGCAAATACCCGCCTTTCTCTGCCGGCAAACCAGTTTGTTGGTAGCGGCTGCCGCCACCGGCAAAGCGGTGAACGTGAAAAAAGGACAATTTCTATCGCCTGAGGCCATGAAGTTTGCCGTGGATAAAGTGAAGCAATCGGGGAACCCGGAAGTATGGCTCACGGAACGTGGAACTACTTTTGGGTACCAGGACCTGGTGGTAGATTTTCGCGGAGTGCCGGCCATGCAGGCCCACGAAGTACCGGTAGTGGTGGACATTACGCACTCGTTGCAACAACCCAACCAGAGCTCAGGCGTCACCGGCGGCCGGCCCGATTTGATCGGAACCATTGGTAAGGCGGCCATTGCAGTTGGTGCTGATGGACTGTTCTTAGAAACGCACCCTGACCCATCGAAAGCATTGTCGGACGGGGCCAACATGCTCCATTTGGATCACCTCGAAGATTTGCTGAAAAAGCTCACCCGGATTCGGGAGGCGATAATGGCCTAAGGTTTTCGTCTTTCACCAGGATATATACGCTACCCTCTCCCGGCAGCCACCGGCTCCACGCGTGCTCAGAGACCACTACATAGCCCTGTACCGGACTTAAGGTCACCATGTAATCGGCAGTGTAGGTGGTATACCATTCCCGGTTGTCGTTGCTAAAGTGATTCCAGGCATCGAATTCTACTCCACCCACAATGCGGTCTTTTGGAATTTTGTGGTGTTCTGTCAGTTCCTGCAAAGCCTGCCAGCGCACCCGGTTCATTTCCATGTAGTCGTGCGCAGCAGCTACGGCAAATCCAACACAGATAATCACCATCGATCTTACTGCCCAGCGCAAGGGTGGCCGGTGGTTGCGTTCTCCGATGGCATCGTGTTGCGACAGTAAAAGCACTAGAAAGGGAAACAAAGGAGGCAGGTATCGGTCGTATAAACCAGTGCACCACAAGGGGGCAAGGTAAATGAGCAAGCCCACCGCGGCCATTGGCCCGATGGGACCGGTGAAGGAAAGGCTCAACACCGGAGTGAAAAACCGTTTGCTTTGGCTGCGCCAACGCTCCCAAATGACGGTACTGGCCAATACACCCACCAGGGTGAGTACCCAAGAAATGGCTACCGGCAATTGCGGGGCAGGCCATTGGGTCACGTTGCCGAAGTGATCGGGGGTAGTCACCGGCCCAATGCCCCAATCCACCCAAACATTGTCGAGCGTGGGGAAAGCTTTGCCACCAATGAGCAGGCCGATGCCGGCTGCCAGTCCTGTCCAGAGCATCAAGTGGCGCTTCCAACGCGGTTCGGTGCGCGGTTCAAGCAATATGACGGGCAGGGCAAACAAACCCAGGTAGCCCAAGGAAACCAGGGCGTAACCGGCAACATTGCGTACCAGGCGCCAATCGGGATGGGTGATAACCTCCCAAAGCAGGGCCAGTTTAGAGTTGAAGGTTTCGGGCAGAAAGCCCATGGTGTTGCCAAACCCAAGATAAGCAAAGTAAGCCCCCACCGAAAGCAGGAGCGGCAAACTCCACCGCCACCATTGCAGCCAATGGAAACGGTAGTGCCAGCCACCGGCCAAGGCAAAGGCCAGCGGCCACACGAAAGCCAGTTGCCGCATCAATACGGCCACTACGGCCAACAAGGCAGCCCAAAGCAAGTGGGAGGTGTGTGGTTCGCGCATGGCGCGGGCCAGAAATACGGTCAACCAAATCACTACCGCAGTAAAAGGCACATCGGTCATGTAGGTGAACGACAAACCTGCGTACATGGGATTGAACAGCAACAACAAGCCCCACAAAAGCGATGAGCCGTGCCGGTAACCCTGGTCGCGCGCCAGTCGCCACAAGCCCAGGGCGCCCACCAGGCTCCAGGCCAGGGTGGACCACCGCAATACCGTGAACGAAAAACCAAATACTTTGCAGAAGAGAAAACCCCAACTCAAGTGGGCAATCAAAGTCATTTCACCCCAGTTGTCAAGTTCGAGGCGGTGATCTTCTACCAGCGTTTTCACCGCACGGGAATAGGTCCAATCGTCGTTGAGTGGAAAATCGCCCGAGGGGTTGACCAAAGCCCATAACGCCACCCAGGCGAGCACCAGTACCCAGGGTCCTGGGTGAGAAAATATACGGGATTGCATGGTGGTCGGGGTGAAGCCTTAACTTTGGTAATTTCTACAAACCTACACTTACCTTGGGAATAGCCCAACTGAACTATCTCAATATCTGTCTGATGCTCTTCAGCTTAGGGCTGGCTTTTGTGCTGCCGTTTGAGGGGTTTATCCTGGCTTACTCGGTGTTAGGACCATTGCACTACCTCACAGAAATCAATTGGTTGCGCAAGCGAAATTTTTTCACCCTGAGCCCCCGCGACTTTTGGTGGTTGCTGCTCCCCTGCACTTGCTCTTTTATTTGTTACTTCCTCTATTATTACCGTGAAGCCGAGTGGCTGGCGCCCATCTTAGCATCGGTTTTCGGAGCTCAAACCCCTGCGGCCATTGGCTTTTTCCGCGAGTTTACGGCACACTTTATTTTGGCTGGCTTCACCGGAGCCTTTGCCATCGTTGTGTTTCGGGTGCTTTGGTGGTGAGCGGGATTTACCTTGGGTGGACTGTTGCTGGGCTGGTGGCTCTACGGGCAACATTTCTATACCTTGCTCACTGCCTTTTTGCCTACTTTATTGCACGTCACCCTATTTACCGGAGCTTTTGTGTTGTTGGGCGCCCTGCGCCACAACGGTCCATCGGGCTACCTCAGCATGCTCGCATTTGCGGGTTGTATTGTTGCCGCTCTCTTCCTGCCTTTGCTCCCGGCCGGCTATTCCGCTACTGCCTGGGCCTGGGAAAGCTTTCAATGGTCGAAATTCGAATTTCTCAACTTGCTGGTTGGCCGCTTTTTCGATCCAGAGTTAAACCTCAGCGCCTTGTGGAAAAGTGATTTGGGCATACAAACGCAACGCTTGGTTACTTTCAGCTATACTTACCACTACCTCAATTGGTTTTCTAAAACTTCTTTTATCGGTTGGCACCGGGTACCCCGTCGGGTGTTGTTCACCACCTTGGGCATTTGGCTGTTGGCCGTAGGACTGTATGCTTACGATTTCCGCACGGGTTTGATGGCCTTGTTGCTGTTGAGCAATTTACACGTCATTTTTGAGTTTCCTCTAAACTTCCGTTCCTTTCGAGACATCGGACAACTCACCGCAGCCCGCCTCGGTCTTCGATCGGTTCCCCTCAAAAACCAGTAGTTCCCGGTTGATTGCCCTTTTACATAGCCGCTTCACGCTTCATTTTAAGACACTATTGCCGTTGTTGGTTGCGCTTTTGTTGCAAGAACCCGCTTGGGGGCAGGGCAACAGAAAACCCAACAAGTGGAACCTGAACGAGCACCATGCACTCTCTTTAGGCGCCCGAAGATGGGGCGTTGCTTTTGGGAATCCTGCACAGTATACCGGCATCCGCTTTGGCATCAAAGACAAGAATGCCAACATCAACGGCTTGAGTTTTACCCTTTATTCCTGGGGCGACAATTACCAAAAAGCGGTAGTCAACGGGCTCAATTTCGGCTTGTTCTACACCAGTGCCTCCCTGGTTCGCGGCATTTCCTTTAGTCCGGTGTTCAACTCTACCAACGAGGTTACCGGCTTTAGCTTCGGCACTTTGGTGAACGACAACCGCGTCCTCAACGGCATTGGTATTGGTGGTTTGGCCATGCTTTCCATTGAAAACCGTGGGCTTTCCATGGCAAGCCTGGGCATCCTGAGTGATCGTATTTCGGGGGTGGCCATCACCGGTTTGTTTCTCACTGCACCCGAAAAATTGCGGGGCGTGGGCATCAGTGGTTTCAAGCTGGAAAGCGATGATATTAAGGGTTTCATGGTGGCTCCACTCATCACCAGCTTCGATCATCAACAACACCCTATCCATCAACTGAAGGGGGTTTCGTTGGGGCTCTACACCCGGGCTGATTTCATCAAAGGCATTCACCTGAGCCTGCGCACCAAGGCCTCCGAAAACCAGCGGGGGCTGGTGATGTCGTTGGTCAACCACTCGGAATCTACCAACGGCATACAAATCGGCCTGGTGAACAAAACAGACCACCTAAACGGCATGCAGGTTGGGCTCATCAACATTGTGAAGCGCAAATACACCCAACAAAAACGCTACCGTTGGATGCCCTTTTTCAATTTCTCTTTTCAAAAAGGTCAGGGCGGGAATCCGTCGGAAAAAACCCGGCAAAAGAAGCTGCGCAAAGACGGGCGGGCCCGCAAGAAGCAGCGCAAGAAAAAATCGAAAGGTGGCAAATAACACATTAAGCTTCCTCTACTCCCCTGATTTTTGACCCAAATGCCGCTGCCTCAAAGGGATAGCACCCGGGGGCTACTACTACTTTTTTGCTTATTTTGGAGCTTGTTTTTGCGTTAGCTGTTTTTATTGATTTTATCCATTTCTATGCGTTACCTCTACTCCTTTCTGTTTGCCCTTTCGTTTTTGATGTGTTTCACCGAAAACCTTCGGGCACAAGGTGATACCACTATCGTAGAAGTATTGAATTACAATGCGTCCACACGCGATACCATGGCGGTGTTTCCCAACGTACAAGGAGAGACCTACGAAAAGATCATCATGCTCTACAACATGCGCTGCACCGATGGTTTGGTTTCTCCACCGGTAGCCGGCCAAACCAACCTGGGTTGTGGCGAATGGGACTACAGTTGCAACACGTATATCCACGATCCCGATCGGATAGACTCACTGGCACGCACCACCAATTCACACACCATTACCGCCTTCACCGGAACGACTTACGACTACGTTACTGTTCCAACGTATACCTATTACCAACTGGACAAAAAGGACGTGCAGGCCACGGTAGTTTCTGAAACCAACCACGCTGTCGGTACCGGAAGTACGGCACTCAGCCATGTGGTGCCTACCAACATTGCGGCCACCAAATCGCACTACCTTTTCACCGCAGCCGAATTGCAGTCCAGCGGTTTGGGCGCGGGCACGATTGATGCGCTCACCCTCAACGTACTTACCGGAGGCACCGCTAATTTTTTCCGCATCGGCTTGAAAGCTACTACTAAAACGGTGCTCGATCCGGCTGACGTGGATCAAAGTGGATTTACCGAAGTGTATTTCAACACCGCTCCCATGGCAACGGGGGTCAACCGCTTTCAGTTTTACACCCCCTTTACCTGGGACGGCACCTCCAACGTCATTGTAGAATTCTCCAACACCAACAGTTCGGCCAGTGGTGGCACTTCGGCTACCATCGAAGGAGGTTCGGTGAGCCCGGATTATGGCCTCTACGCCAACAATTCCAACTACATCATTGCCAATGCGGGTCAGGTTATTGACATGCCCGTGGCGCCTCTTTCGGGCATTTCTAACGAGGTCACCATTTCTTTTTGGTCCTATGGCGATGAAGATCAATTGCCCCGCAACACCACCATTTTCGAAGGCAGAAACAACAGCAACCAACGCCAGGTGAACGTTCACCTGCCTTGGAACAATTCACAAATCTATTGGGACGCCGGCAACGATGGCAGTGGCTACGACCGCATCAACACCACGGCGGGCAACAACGATTTCTCGGGCCGCTGGAACCATTGGGCCTTTGTGAAAAACGCTACTACCGGCAGCATGCAAATCTATTTGAATGGCAACCTGTGGCATTCCGGCAACGGCCGAAACAAAACCATGGACATTCAGGACTTCAAGTTTTTGAACAACTACTACGGCAAAGTGAACGAGCTGCGCATTTGGAGTAAGGCCCTTTCGGGAACCACCATTTCCGATTGGATGAGCCGTAAGGTAGACAACACCCACCCCGATTATGCCGACCTTTTGGCTTATTATCCTTTCGATAACGGCAGCGGCTCTACGGTGAATGATGTTTCTCCTTCAGCGGCTTCGGCTACCATTAGTGGTTCGGCTCTTTGGGGTTTTGACCGGGGGCGCAACATGAACCGCTTTTTTCAGGCCACTGCTGAGCGCCCCAACCTGACGTTCTACCAAGGCACTTATACCTTGAACGTAAGCAACGTGACGGTGCTCGACTCTTTGCCCAATGCCCCCAATCAGGTGACCGAACACCAAATTGTACCGCTTTGGGGTTCTGCAGTAGACGATAGCATTGCCAACATTAGCGTTAACAACTACTGGGAGGCGGCTGCTCAACCGATTTTGGACGAAAACGGAACCCAGGTGGGTACCGTTCCGGTTACTCCTAGCGGCACCATCAACGTTACCCAACTGCCGTTCTTCGAGCGCGACATTTCTAAAGTAGAGATTCTGTCATTCGTTACGCCTTATGGCATCAACCTCGACCTGGGCATGGAGGGTAAAACCTACGCTTTTGATGTAACGGATTTTGGTCCGGTGCTGAAAGGTACCAAGCGCTTCACCATGGAGCGGGGCGGTCAGTTTCAGGAAGAAATGGACATCAAGTTCATGTACATTACCGGAACACCTCCGCGGGATGTGCTGGACATTCAACAGATTTGGCGGGTAGACTCCCGCAACTACACTTCCATCATCAACGATGATTCATTCGAGCCACGCGATGTACCTACCCGGGCCGATGGCAAGCATTTTAAAGTGCGGTCGATCATCACCGGGCACGGCCAGGAAGGGGAATTTATTCCTCAGCAACATTACATTGATATCAACGGTGGCAACGATGAGTACGTGCGCCAGGTGTGGACGGAGTGTTCTGAAAATCCAGTTTATCCCCAAGGCGGTACCTGGATTTACGACCGGGCCGGTTGGTGCCCCGGATTTCCTTCGGATGTGGCAGAGTATGAGATTACTTCCATGGTAACCCCCGGCCAAACGGTGAACATCGACTACGGCATGTATTCCGCTACGGGTACTTCGCGCTACATCGTGAACAACCAGTTGGTGACTTATGGAGACATCAACCACAACCTGGATGCGGCCATCGACGACATCATTGCTCCGAGCAAAAATGTATTTCATGCGCGCCTCAACCCAATTTGTGACAATGCAGTGGTGCGCATTAAAAATACAGGCGCTACTGTCCTCACCAGTGCCGAAATTGTATACGGTGTGGAAGGTCGCGATCCGCAAACGGTGAATTGGCAAGGCAATCTTTCGTTCATGGAAACATCAGAAGTACACTTACCGATGAACCACGAGTTTAACTGGAACGGGAGTTCGGCAACCTTCACGGTGCGCATTCAAAAGCCCAACGGTGGTGCCGACGAATACGCTCAAAACGATGCCTTGAGTACGACTTATGAAATTCCTCCTACCTATCCAGGGGAAGTGGTACTCTGGTTCTCCACTAACAATGCGGCTTCCGAAAGCTCTTACTCGGTGCGCAATGCGGTAACCGGTCAGGTGCTCTACAACCGTGCAGGCATGATGAACAGTACGTTGTACCGGGACACGATGAGCCTCCCCTACGGATGCTACACCTTAGAGGTGTTTGACTCCGATCAGGACGGGATCGACTTTTTCGCCAACAACGATGGTACGGGTTCTATTCGCTTGCGCGAGAATGGTGGACCGATCCTCGAAAACTTTGACGGCGACTACGGTGCCGGATTCAAACACAACTTCACCGTTGGATACACGGTAGATGTACCGGAACTCAATACGGAAGCAGTGTTCAAGGTATTCCCTAACCCTTCGCGCGGCATCTTCAACTTTGAGATCGATGGTTTCGACAACCAACTCCTAACGCTGGAAGTGTACTCTGCGCTGGGCCAACTGGTCCACCAGAAAAATGTGGCCAATCCGGGTCACCTGATGGTGGAAACACTCCATTTGGAAGGTTTGCCTGCAGGTGTATATATCGTGAAACTCAATGACGGCAGTGCGCAGAAACTGCTGCGCATCGTGAAAGAGTAGCCTCTTTATCCATTGGTAGGTGATGTTGGTGCGCAGTATAGCTTTGCTTTGTTGTGGTTGGCTCCTGCTGTTGGGCAGTGCTCCTCCTACCGAGGTGAAACTGCACCGCAGTAGCATTTCGAGGGCCAACAACGACAATTTCAAAGGTTTTGAGTTGTTGGACGATGACCTCGCCCGCCATAAGTATTTCTTCTTAGGCGAGAAGCACCACCACCCGGGCAACTATGACGGGCAACTGAAGTTCATCCGTTATTTTAATGCACAAGGCGGCATTCGCCTCATCGCCATTGAACGCGGTCCAGCCTTCGTTCATTTGTTGCAGCGCTACCTCAATTCTGGGGAAACGGCCCACCTGGACGACCTGAAAAACTACACCTTCTCCACGCCCGATTTTTACCAGTTTGCCGAAAAGTTAGCAGCTTACCAACAGGGCTTGCCACAAGAGCAGCGCCTGATTTTGCGGGGCATCGACCTGGAAAACCAAAGTGCTGCCGCCTTGAAAGTTTTCACCATGCGTTTGCCCGAAGGCAATCCTCCTACAGCGTGGGAGGCTTTGCTTACTCAAGTAAAGAACGCCTTGGAAGCGCCCGAAATGGTGCGCCAAACCTTTGATTCGCTGCGCAATGCGGTGCTGACCAACATGAATGCACATGCGCGGGTTTTCGAACAATGGGCCGGGCAAGACTACCCGGGCCTTCACGAGCTATTGGTGGGCATGGACCAAAGCAAAAATTACTACCTGCTACGCGAAAAAGACCTGTCGAGGGCCTACCAATACCGCGAGGTGAAGCTTTTCCAAAACTTTCGAAATTTCGCTTCGGCCTTCCCCGACGAGAAAATCGTTGCACAAATGGGGCAAATTCACACGTTGAAGCAGCCCATCGCTGAGTGGGAAGAATTGAAAAACTGGCAATCCCTGGCCAGCAGGGTCGAAAAAGGAACCAAAACCAAAGAGGGTTCCATCGTTTGCTGCATCACCTACCACTACCTGCACGGGCAAAGCGATTGGGACAAGCAGCTGTTTTCCAAAGAACTGAATGAAGTGTTGCTCAAAGGTTCGCGCTCTTTTATGGAGTTGGTGCGCCTTCCACCATCGGGTAAGGCTTCGTTGAGCAGTCCTTATTTTCAATACGTTGTCGTAAATCGGCTACGCAAGCGTTGATGGCCCATTCCGGGCTTCTCAGGTTTATTTTTTACCGCGCGTCTCGACTGCGCTCGAAGTCCGGGATGATAATGCTCGAAGACCGGGAAAGGAATGCGCAAAGACCAGGATGAAGCCCCACCCCGGTCGCCGAGCGGACTGTGTC
>ERZ1740068.59-NODE-59-length-67410-cov-7.207572_pt1 | contig 67410 bp, 56 predicted proteins | sample MGYA00581735_ERZ1740068 | MGnify/ENA primary metagenome ERZ1740068 (study PRJEB43018, sample SAMN04849740) | marine metagenome | isolation source: floating plastic debris | place: Pacific Ocean | collected 2008-08-30 | study: EMG produced TPA metagenomics assembly...
CAACCGACTTGGTTTAATTTAGAATCCGGTGTTTGGAATTTTCTGCCACCAGGTTGCCTAACTGTTTTATGTGTATGATTTATCGTTACTTGTTGATTACAGGTCTTGCCCTTGTAATTTCTTCTCCTCTATTCTCTCAGATTTATACTGGTGCCAAAGCCAGCAAACTGGTGCGCGGAGCCGAAACCGTGCGCCTCAAACCCCATAGTTCAGTCCCCGATTTTGTGCGCTTCCGCATTGGGAGTGAATTATCTCCCGACGAGGTAGAAGGATGGCTCAAGCAATACACCAAAGGCAATGATGCCGTTGGTCTTCGGTTGTTGGACAATGAAACGGATCCTTTGGGTTACACCCATTACCGTTTTCAACAAACCTATCGTGGCCTGCCCATCGAACTCAGCCGTTATTTGGTGCACGTGCGCAACGGTAAAGTGGTGAGCATGAATGGGGTGTGGTTCGACGAGTTTCCTGTAAAAGCGGTGGCTTTATCGGAAGGACAAGCCCTTCAGCAAGCCTTGGATTACATCGGAGCTCAAGTATACAAATGGGAAATACCCGCAGAAGAAGAGCATTTGCAGTGGGAAGAGGATGACCACGATGCCAGCTATTTTCCCCGCGGCAGTGCTGTGTTGATTCCACTGGCTGCCAACATGGAAAATCCGGAATTGCGTGCCGCCTGGAAATTCAACATCTACGCACACCAACCGATGAGCCGCCGGGAAATTTACATTGACGCGGCCGATGGCAGTGTTGTTTTTGAAAACGACCTCATTCACCATGGCGATTCCGTTGGAAGTGCAGTTACCGGATATTCCGGTACACAGACCATCACCGCCGATTACACCGGCAGCACCTTTCGCTTGCGGGAAACCGGACGGGGCAACGGTGTGCAGACCCTCAACATGCAAAACGGCACTTCTTATAATGCCTCAGTTGATTTCACCGATGCCGATAACTTTTGGAACAACGCCAATGCCAGCGCTGATGAGTTTGCTGGTGATGCCCACTGGGGGGCAGAAGTTACTTACGATTACTTCTGGTTGGAGCACAGCCGCAACAGCATCGATGGCAGCGGTTTTCTGCTGCGCAGTTACGTTCATTACGACTCCAACTTCGGCAATGCCTTCTGGGACGGCCAACGCATGACCTATGGCGATGGCAACAACGGGAACGCTCCTTTTACGGCCCTCGATATTGCCGGACACGAAGTAACGCACGGCCTCACTACCTTTTCAGCTGGTTTGATTTACCAAAATGAATCGGGTGCACTGAACGAGTCTTTCAGTGATATTTTTGGTACGGCGATCGAATTTTATGGCAAGCCCATGGCTGCCAACTGGACAGTAGGCGAAGACCTCGGTTTCGTAATCCGAAACATGGCCAATCCCAATGCTGCCAACGACCCGGATACCTATTTAGGCACCAACTGGTTCACCGGAACGGGTGATAATGGCGGGGTACACATCAACAGCGGGGTGCAAAACTTTTGGTACTACCTGTTGGTAAACGGTGGTACTGGCACCAACGATATTGGTGACAGTTATGCGGTGACCGCCCTGGGTTTCTCAGATGCCAGTGCTATTGCTTTCCGCAACCTTACCGTATACCTCACTCCTTCTTCGAACTATGCAGATGCACGATTTTTCGGCATTCAAGCGGCCATTGACCTGTTTGGTCATTGCTCCCCTGAAGTAGAATCTACTACCGATGCATGGCATGCGGTCGGAATTGGTCCGGCTTACACGGCTGGTGTCTCCAGCGACTTTGCAGCTTCGGGAAATGAAAGCTGTGAAGCTCCGTTTTTAGTAGCATTTTCTAACAATAGCTCCAATGCGAGTTCATTCACCTGGAATTTTGGCGATGGCAACACTTCTTCACAGCCCAATCCCAACCACGTGTATTCCAACTACGGCACCTACACCGTTTCTTTGGTAGCCGACGGTGGCAGCTGTGGCATCGATACCTTGATTGAACAGGCATTGATTGTGGTAGATTCTAATGGGCCATGTATCGCCGAACTGCCCGAAAATGGCAGTGGTTCCAATCAAGATGGCTGCTTGGGCAAATTGTACGACAACGGAGGCCCTACCGGTGACTACGACAACAACACCAATTCGTGGGTCACCATTGCACCGGTGGGAGCAGCAACCGTTACGGTTACCTTTAACTCATTTGACGTAGAGGCAGGAACTACCGGTAATCTTTGCGACTTTGATTACATCGAAGTGTTTGATGGGCCAACTACGCAATCCCCCTCACTGGGGCGCTTTTGCAACAATAACCTTCCTCCGGCTTCCATTACCTCTACCGGTGGCTCTATCACCATTCTACAGTTTACCGATCAGGGCCTCACATTGCCTGGATTTGAGCTGCAATGGACCTGTAACTTACCGGTAGCTCCGCCAACTGCTGCTTTTGCCACCAACACCAACGAAACTTGTACGGGCACGGTAGCCTTTACCGACCAATCGAGCAATGCGCCCAATCAATGGCTGTGGAACTTTGGCGATGGCAATTCCAGCACCGTACAAAATCCGGTACACACCTATGCTTCGGCAGGAAGCTATACGGTCACACTCACGGCCACCAACAACATTGGTGTGAGCAACCCTTTGACCCAAACCAACGCCATTAATGTAACAACACCGGCTGCACCAAGTGCCAACAACGCTGCAGGGTGCATTGGTCAATCTTCTGTACTTATGGCAACGGGCAATCACCTGCTACGCTGGTACGATCAGGCTACCGGAGGCTCCCCTCTGGATAGTGGCGCCAATTATCAAACTCCTATTTTCAGTGCTGTAGGGCAAGTAAATTATTACGTAGAAGAGGTGGTGCTATCGCCTACTGCCAGCGCAGGAGCACTGGACAACAACATTGGTGGTGGAGGCAACTTCAACAATGGGATTCACCACCTCAAATTTGATGTGTTTGAAACTGCGGTGATCCATACCGTAAAAGTATACGCGGGTAGCCCTGGCGATCGCACCATTGAATTGCGCAACAGTGCTGGCCAAGTGTTGCAAGACGCCACCATTTTCCTTTCTGGTGGTGAAGAACGCATTACTCTCGACTTTGATGTGGCGCCTGGTACCGATTATGAATTGGGTGTGGACGGCAACGGAACAGTAGACTTATACCGTAATAATAGCGGTGCCAACTATCCATATACCGTACCGGGCATTCTGGAAATCACCCGAAGCAGTGCCAATTCAAATCCTTTTGGTTTTTACTACTTCTTCTACGATTGGGAGGTACATGAGCCTCACTGTGTGAGTCCCCGTACTCCGGTGACAGTAAATATAGAAGACTGCCCTCCGATTGGTATTGCCGATGTAGCAGCAGTATCGGGAGTTGAGGTATTTCCAAATCCAGTAGACGATCTGTTGCAAGTGCAGTATGTACTGAACGGCAACCAAAATCTGGAGGTAGCGGTTCTTAACGCCACCGGACAACGTGTCGTACAGGTTTTCCAGGGAACGCAATTGGCTGGTGCACACCAAATGCAAATTGCTACCAAAACCCTGGCACCTGGCATCTATTTCCTCGAATTAAGAGGAGAAGGATTACAGCACCGTCAGAAGCTTGTTGTCATGCACTAATCGCCCTTGGATTTCGCGGATGAGGCAAGCTGTGCTAACTTGCAGTACCTAACCACGAAACATCCTATACCATGTGGCGCGAAACCGACGAATCGCTGGAACGCGATTTTGAATTCAAAGACTTTGTGGCCGCCTGGGGATTTCTCTCCCAGGTGGCCATTTTAGCAGAAAAGCACCAGCATCATCCCGAGTGGAGCAACGTTTATAACCGGGTTTCCATACGGCTAACGACCCACGATGCGGGCAACACCATCACTGAAAAAGATCGAAAATTGGCAGCTGCAATTGACCAAGTGCTCCCCTGATGGCAGTGAAATTTGAAGCTCTGGCCCGAATGACAGGCCACAATGGAGCTGTTTATGCTTTGTGCAATGGCCGAAAGGCCAATTTCGTACTCAGCGGTAGTGCGGATAGTATGGTGGCAGAGTGGCACCTGGAAAGTGGGCAAGTTCAACCTTTTGCTATTCGGATGGAGCACACAATTTATTCGCTTTGCCCCATTCCAGAGAGGCAGCTGTTGTTGATCGGTACCGCCCAAGGCAACGTTCATGTGATTGACTTGGTGGAAAAGAAAGAGGTGCGAAACCTCTCGTTTCACCGACAAGGTATTTTCGACCTGATTTGGTCGCCACGTCAGCAACACTTTTTGGCATTCTCCGGGGATGGCAGTTTCACTGTTTGGGACGTAAACGACTTTTCCCTGATCCGCCAATTGCATTTGTGCGAAGGCAAACTCCGACAGGCAGCCTTCTCCCCTGATCAAAGTCAGTTAGCGGTGGTTGGAGGAGATGGAGTCATTCGGGTTTTCTCTTCTATTGATTTTCAACGGATAGCGGAAATAAATGGACACGAACGCTCCGTCAATGCAGTGGCATGGCACCCAACCAAGCCCTTGCTGCTCAGCGGTGGATACGATGCACACTTGCGTTTTTGGGACACCTCTCAGGGTTTTCAACCGGTGAACGCGATTCCGGCCCATAACTTTGCCATTTATGCCATTGCTTTTCATCCAGACGCTTCGTTGTTGGCCACTGCCAGCCGCGACAAAACGGTTAAAATTTGGGAAACCCAGGAATTCAAGGTACTTCAGCGCCTGGACAGCAAAGTGGGTGGCCACATCAACTCTGTCAATCGCCTCACCTGGTCTTTGGACGGTAGATTTCTGGTCAGCACGGGAGATGATCGCTCCCTTATTGTGTGGCAAAAATCCTCTTAACCCTTAACGGATGAGAGTTATTCACGGCACCCGGAGTAAAAGTAAGGTCGCAAAGTCCTTAACTTCTTTCCAAAACTTTTAATCTTGCACTGTTTCGATTCGAAGCATGCTATTTAATTCCTACATCTTTCTGCTGTTTCTGGTACTGGTGATTCCCACCTACCGGATTTTGAAAGGTAGAAGCCGGACGTTTTTCTTGCTGGCTTGTAGCTACTTCTTCTACGGCTATTGGGATTGGCGTTTTTGCAGCTTGCTGCTGATTTCTACTGTAGCCGATTTTTTGATCGGTCAACGTTTGTTTGCCGCTACGGACGATCGCCTTCGCAAGCGATTCCTTTGGTTGAGCATGGGCATCAACCTCGGTATTCTTGGCTTTTTCAAGTACTTCAATTTTTTTGTCGACAGTTTCGAACCCATGGTGCAATCCCTGGGGGGGCATCTCGACTTTTTGCACCTCAACATCATTTTGCCAGTGGGCATCAGCTTTTACACGTTTCAAACAATGTCTTACACCATCGACATTTACCGGAAACGCATTGAGCCTACGCGAGACTTTTGGTCGTTTGCCCTATTTGTGGCGTTTTTTCCTCAGCTGGTGGCCGGTCCGATTGAGCGGGCCGCCGACTTGTTGCCACGGCTGGAAAAATTGGGATTGCCCACCCGCGAACAGTTTCGACAGGGAATGGCTCTGATTGTGACCGGGATGTTTAAGAAAGTGATGCTGGGAGATACCACCGGGCGCTTGGTGGATCCGATTTTTGCACAAAGTGAATTGTACCGCTCCGATGAGTTGTTGTTTGGTCTTTTTCTGTTCTCCATACAGATCTATGCAGACTTTTCGGGGTATTCGAGCATTGCGCGTGGCTTGGCCAAACTATTGGGGGTAGAATTGATGCACAATTTTCAACAGCCCTACCTCTCCTCCAACATTACCGAGTTTTGGCGCAGGTGGCACATTTCGCTTTCCTCGTGGCTAAAAGATTACCTCTACATCAGTTTAGGGGGCAACCGTCAAGGTACCTTTAGAACACACATCAACTTGATGACCACCATGCTGCTGGGCGGCTTGTGGCACGGTTCTAACTGGACCTTTGTGATTTGGGGCGGCTTGCATGGCACCTATCTCATTCTTCACAAACTCCTGTTGAAGGGCGCCAAACCCACTACGCATTTTGAATACCAAAACGCCGGACAGTTGGGCAAGTATGTGTTGAAGGTGGTGGCTACTTTCTTGCTGGTTTTGCTCACCTGGCTGTTTTTTAGGGCTGAGGGTTTGGGACAAGCCCTGGAGGTGTTGAGCAGCTTTGTGCATTGGGAAACCGGTGAGTTCAGCGGGCGGTTGTTGAAAATTGCGCTGGCCTTTTTGGTGGTTACCATGGCCATCGATATTGCGGAGTACTACACTAAAAAACATACTTTCCTGCTAAAGGTGCCCAACGGCATTCGACAGGGAATCATGGTTTCCATGGCTTTGATTACACTGTTGTATTTGTTTCAAGCCAAGCCATTGCCGTTTGTTTATTTCCAGTTTTAGATGAAAGGCTTGATGAACATATTGAAATTCGGCATCACCACGGTGGTGGTTTTGTTGGTACTGGAACTTTTTCTCCGCACCACCGAAATTGCACCCACCAAATACACCCGCATTGACGATACATTAGGGCTGGTTTTTCGTCCTAACGCTCCCCTACTGTTGCTCAATGAAGGTTTCTACCTGGGTAACATCAACGCTGCGGGTTACCTGGGGCCAGTCAGGGCCTCTTCGGAGGTCAAACGTGTGGTGTTGCTGGGGGATAGCTATGTGGAAGCCTTTCAGGTGTTTGAGCGGGATCATTTCGCAACGCTAACCCAAGCCGAGTTCGATCAAAAGGGTTGGGACATTCAATTGGAAAACCGGGGCATGAGTGGTTTTGATCTTGGACAGATGTATTGCCGCTACCTACAAACGGTGGTGGAGACCACTCCGGAGCTCACGGTGTTTTTCATGGCACCAGAAGATTTTGCCGTGGCCTATCAGGTATTGAGCCCCATGCCACAATTAACTCCTGAAGGAGCATTGCGCATTTCCTATCCATTGGAGCGCAACAGTGGAATTTCAATTCGAAAACAGCTGGAAAATAATTTCATCTATACCTCTTCTACCTTTACCCTACTTAGCAATTGCCGCAAACTGGTGGCCGAAGGCCAATGGCGGACCATTTTATTCGACAAATTAGCTCCCACCGCTGAAACAGTTGAAGGAGTGCCGAACAAGGAAACAGTGGCAGCACCTCCACTTTCTGATTTAGCTATCAAAATATTGGAAGACCTCGCAGGAAAACCCATTGCTTTCGCAACCCTAAAACCTTACCCACCAGCCCTGCGCGCACAACTGAAAAAGTTGAACTTTCCTATCATTGATTTAATGCCCGAGGTGGATGCATTGCGGAAACAAGGCATTGATCCACAATATTGGGAAGCGACCAACGAGCAGGGCCACTACAACCAGCAGGGGCACGCAGCCATTTCTCAATCGCTGGTACGCCAGCTTCCTGCCTTAATTACCAATTGATTCAGGCTGGTGCGTCTACCAGAAAAGCCCGGTGCGGCCGTAAGCTATTTTTCACCAGCGGTAAATCTGGTTGTTGAATGATCAAAAAGGCCACCGAATAGTGCTCATCTACCTGCTCTACTCCGGTGGTACCTGGGTCCAGAGGTTGTTTTTTCAAAAAGTCTTTCAAATGGATTTCGTGATGTGTAGCGGTTTGGTGTGCTCCTGGCCCACGAAATTCCCAAAGGAGCTTAATGTATTTGGTGTCTGACATGACAAATGGAGTTGTAAGGTTATTCAAGCACTGCTTTTTCCATTTGGCGCACCACCTCTATAAGTTGTGCCTTCTCTTCTGCATGTAACTCTCCTTCCTCTACTTTAGCGAAAAAAGAGCCGACACGGTGTCCCGCAACAATGGCTGCCCCTCGGTAGGGTAAAATGGCATTCAAGTGTTCAAAAGCCGACTGCGCACCACGCGCACCCGGCGAAGCACTAAGCAACAACATGGGTTTGTTCAAAAAAGGTTTCTTTTCAATCCTCGAAAGCCAGTCGATAGCGTTTTTCAAAAAAGCAGGCATGGAACCATTGTGCTCAGGAGTGGAGAGAACAATGCCATCACTGGCCCGAAATTCGTCCATGAGTTGTTGCATGCTTTCTGGAATGCCCTCGGCCTCTTCCAGGTCGATTCCGTACATGGGAGCGGGGAAATCACGCAAGTCCAACACTTTGACTTCTGCGGCTGTGAAAAGCGGAGCTACCAGGCGAATCAGGTGTTGGTTGATGGAGCGGGAACTGTTGCTACCAGAAAAAGCAATGATTGTTTTCATAGCAGCAAAACAACTGGATTTTTTGCATTTCAACTAATGAAGAAACCTATTTAGAGCTCCAAATCTGCGTTACTATCCAAAAAAAGCGGGGCAATCCCATCTGAGAAGTTGCCCCGCCCCAAAGAACGAACCTTAAATACCCTTAAGGCCAAATTTCTAAATAGTCGCAGCCATTCCAAATGAATGTGAAGTCTCCGAATCCAGGAGGGCAACCTTCGGTAACCCTAATGAACTCACAGGTGGACCAACCCATCCAAAAGGGATTTGCTACCAATGTTTGTGCAGCAAGACGATAGGTCGTGGTACCATCGGGATAAGGTAAAATGGTAGTTCCGGGACCTATCAGATCCCCCCCGCTCGACCATACTGGTCCACAACCCGACGGCAAATTGGTAGTTTGATACCACACGTTTAAGTTAAAACCTGTGTTGTTTACGACGGTTAGCTGTGAGAAACCGATAAAACTGATGGCCGAGAAGACCATTACAAAAAAGAACTTTTTCATGGAAATAAGTTTTGGTAATTAGTTCTCTGCAAGGTGAAAGAAACCACTACTCATTTCCTCATCCAAAAGGCTGAAAACCGGCCTTAGGATGAAACAAATTGGCACAATCATCCATTTGGATGAGCAGTTCAGGCCGGGGAATTGCCAGAGGGTTGGCGTTGTAGGTTGCTGGCTTTTTTCACCGCTTGAGTGCGGTTTTTTACATCCATTTTCTCGTAGATGTTCAACAGGTGGGTGCGTACGGTGTTCACCGATATAAAGAGGGCCTCAGCAATTTCTCGGTTACTTTTGCCTTTACAAAGCTCCTCCAATACCTCCTGTTCTCTTACCGAAAGCTTCACTTTAAGGACCTCGTTGAGTTGCTCAGTATCCAACTTGGAAGGCACTGGCCCCGCCGATTCAATCAAATGGGTATCCAGTTGCAGGCGCAGTACTTCCATTTCTTTGAGCAACAACTGGCGGTGACCTTCCGCTTTCTGCTCTTTGGCCAATCGCTGTTGATGCAGGCCGCGGTAGCCCAACCAGGCCGACAGCAACACCAACAACAGTCCGGCAATCAAACTAATGATTACAATGGTCTGCAGGCGCTTCTCCTGCTGCAACAAATCGACTTGCTGTTGCTGCAAGCGCATTTCCTTTTCGTTTTGCGCGATTTGAAAGTCGGTTTCCTGTTGGATGAGCTGACGTTCGAAGCTGGTCCGGTCAAACCGAATTTGTTCTTCCGCAGCGATACGGGCATATTTCAGGCTCTTTTGATAGTCTCCTTGCTGCTCCAACACCTCTGAATAGAAGTTACTGGCTGGCAACAGCACCTTGTTCCAGTGTTTTTTCTGAGCCCTCGCCACCGCTTTTTGAAGTAAATCGATGGCTTGCGCTTCTTTTCCTTCTTGCCAGTAAATTTTGGCAAGGTCTACACTCAAGCGGGCCATCGATTCTCTAAGGAGCACGTTTTTACCCATTTCCATGGCCTGCTGAAAGCTTCCCTTAGCCTTAGATAGCGAATCCTGTCGAAAATAGATATTGGCCCTAAACTCCATGGCTTGAGCCTTCCTCAACCAGTTCATAGAATTTTCGGTTATCAGGCGCTTCAATTGGCGATGGCTCTCCCGGCTTTGGTTAAAATCGTGGAGCTTCAAATGCGTCTCTCCACTGTAGAGGTGGTAATCGAAAGCAACTTCTTTGTTGCCAACTTTTTCGTTGCGCAGCCTGGCGGCTTCATACATCTCAAAAGCCTTATCGAAATCTTCCATTCGGGCAAAAATGGTCCCGATTTGCAATTCGCACAGTGCGGCATTGGTGGGCGAATGGATGCTGTCATCAATGGCCAAGGCTTTGTAAATTCTGTCAATTGCCTTCTGCATTTCTCCTTGCCTTTCAAACTGAATGGCCATTTGCTTGTGCAACAAGGAAGTAATGGAGCTAGGAGTGATCTTGAACAATAAAGTATCGGCTTCCAAATAATAGCCCATGGCACTATCAAGATATCCTCTACGCCCTATTTCGTCACCAATGCCAATGAGGGCCTGGGCCGTACTAAGGGTATCTTTTACTTGTTTGGAAACGGCATAGGCTTTTCGAGTTTGAGCCAGGAAACCATCGCTGTCTCCTTGCCGTTGATATGCCCGGCCCAAATAATTGAGTGCTAAACAATGAAACCGTGGTTCTCTTACCGGATCGGTGTGGGCCACAGAAAGCTCCAAAAAATGGGTAGCCGAATCCATTTTAGTGTGGGTGAAAAACATGGCTCCCAAATTCCAGTACACTTTGCCTACCTGGCCTTCGTTCGCCATAGACAAGGCTTTGAAGCCATAATGGTGGGACTTTGCCGGATCGCGTTGGGCATAGTGCCCACAGAGTTCTACACAGGCACGTACTAAATTGGTATCGGGCTCTTCCTGGTCGGCCAGCTGATGCAGTGAATCGAGTACTTCAGGGCTGCGTTTTTTACCTTGGGCAGCTGCTAAAAAGAGGGTTAGAAAAATAAGTAGTAGGAAGTAGCGACCGCTTTTTGGGCGCAAGCAGTCCGTAGTAATCGAGTCCATAAGACCAATGGGCAATTTTAGTTAGTAAATCGGGTAAAATGGGTAGTAGATGTAATTACATTACACTACTGAGGGCCTAATATGGCCCATTTTCACCAATTTCCCTATCTGAAAAATTGCACCTTAAACGGCAACAAATGGCTTATCGCCTGCCTCTAAAGGATTTACGATTGTTTTTTCCCTTTGAAAAATTGCCTTTGGGTTTGCCATGGCCGCCTTTGAACTTGGGTTTAGGGCGATTGCCACGTGGTTTAGTGCTCGGTCCTTGATGGTCGCGATTGACCCGAATGGGGCGATCCTCCAAAGTTATCCCCTCAAAACGATCGCCAAATCCTGCCGATTGTGAATCGGCTATTTCAAAAAACGCACAGTTCTTTTTCACGTCTACCTTACCCAAATGCTTCTTTTTGATGCCCGATAGCTCTACCAGCATGCGGGAGAGTTCAGCCCGGTTGAACCCGTCCATCGTACCCACATTGATGAAAAAGCGGTGGTAGCCGCTATTGCCACCTTCATAGCCTTTGTCTTGGTTGCGGTAGTTGAGGTCGCCGGTTTCTCCCGGACCAGAAATACCTTCCAACTCCCTGGAAAGGAGTCGCAAAAGCAAGTCTGACTTCTCCTTTCCTTCGAACAAAGGTTCCAACTCCATGAGGTGCGCCTCGGCTTTGGGATCAATCTCCTGATCGAGCAGCTTTGTAGCCCAATTTTTAAGGCGGGTTTCCAGCAATTCCTCCATAGAGGGCACTTCAGTTTTCTGAAACTTGATGCCGGTTTTCTTCTCCAATTCGTAGAGCCGACCATTTTCACGGCTATTGATAAACGCCAACGAAATACCTTTTTGCCCCGCACGGCCGGTTCGGCCACTGCGGTGCGTATAATACTCTACCTGATCGGGCAAGGTGTGGTGGAGTACGTGGCTCAAATTGTTGACATCAATACCACGCGCAGCTACATCGGTTGCACACAATAGCTGCATATCGCGGGTTTTGAAGCGCCTCATCACCGCATCGCGTTGACTTTGAGATAAGTCTCCGTGCAGGGCTTCTACTGAATACCCCAGATTCCCCAGGTCATCGGCAATTTTTTGGGTTTCCCGTTTGGTACGGCAAAACAGAATACCGCGCATTTCTGGCGATTTATCTAAAAACCGACGGATGGCTGGCACCTTGTTGGTGGTTTTCGTCACCACATACTGGTGGGTAATGTCGGTATTGGTCTTTTCTACCCGGTTGACGGAAACTTCCCGAGGCGAATCCATGTACTTATGGATGATTTTTCGGATTTCCGGTGGCATGGTGGCTGAAAACAACCAGGTAACCCGGTTTTCGGGCGTATGGGAAAGAATGCTGTCGATGTCTTCTTTAAAACCCATGTTCAGCATTTCATCGGCCTCATCGAGTACTACGTATTCTACCGCATTTAGCGAAACTGCTTTGCGCTGAATTAGGTCGAGCAAGCGACCGGGGGTGGCGACCAACACTTGGGGCCGCTTTTTCATGGCCTTTAATTGAGGAACAATGGAAGCACCTCCATACACCACTTCTACTTTGATACCGGGCTGATTTTCAGAAAACCGCAGCATTTGCTGTGCGGTTTGCTGGCCAAGTTCTCGGGTAGGTGCAAGCACTAGCACCTGTGTAGTTTGTGAATCGGCATCGATCAGGTCGAGCAACGGAAGCCCAAAAGCTGCTGTTTTACCAGTTCCGGTTTGCGCTAAACCAATAAAATCGGTAGGGTCTTCGCCCAGCAAAATCGGAATGGCTTGTTTTTGAATGGGAGTTGGGGTCTCAAACCCCATTTGGTCCAGCACTTCCAGGAGCTTACCTGAAAGGCCGAGTTGTTGAAATGATTTCAAGAGACTACTTCTAAAATGAGCGGCAAAGGTAGTATTTTGCCCGTCGACCAGCCTCTTGCCTTTCTTCCTATCTTATTAACAATACTTTACGGCAGTTAAAGGCATAAAAACAAAGGCCGGAACAATGCTCCGACCTTTGAAATACCTGTAGTGTATCGCTTCCGTTTAGGGATAAATGGCCAAAAAGCGATTGTCACATTGAATGAGGTGTGGCCCTTGGCCAGGTCCACACCCGGGAATGGTTACCTGAAATGGACTGCCACACTGCACACTTACCGTGGCCACGAGGGTACCAAAAATGTCAAACACCCGGAAGACCGTAGCGTCTACTGAAGTACTCAGCTTGCTGGGCAACAACAGATAAGAAGACATGCCAGCGGGTAAAAAGGCCTCCTGGGTCTCGGTTACATTGCAAGAATAAGGCGCATCTACATAATCTACTTCTACACGCCATTCGCAATTGGAATAGTTCCAGATCTCAGCCGCTACCTGAGCGTTGGATACAAAAGGAAAACTAAGGGCGACCACAAGGGCCAATAAGAGCTTTTTCAAAATTTTGTTGGTTTTAGGTGAATAAAATGGTGGGTTCAGTATCCGGATTGAAACCTGTTGCAATGATCGAGACTACCAGTAGTGCATCCAAGTTTGATCCCCCCTACAAGTTGCCCTACGAACTGGCTGTAGGGTAAATTGTTGTGTGTGACTGATGCCTACCAAAACCTCAACCGATTATTCAGAAAAACCTATATTACTCATTGATTTTCATTGATGTGGACAAATCAATTTAACGCCAGGGAATGGCCCAGGGAATGCAGGTAGGGCACCAGTTCTTGCCGGGCCGTGAGGCTTAGCTTTTTGCGCAAACGGTAGCGGGCCATTTCTACACTGCGCGGGTTGATGTTGAGCAGAGTAGCCAGCTCACGGTTGTTGAGTCCGAGTTTCAACAATCCACAAAGCTTTTTCTCGTTGCGCGAAAGGTTAGGGAATTGTTCTTCCAACTGTTGAAAGAATTCCTGGTTGGCCTCATCCATATACAAATAAAGGGCCTGTTGCTCCTGATCAATGCGCAAATGTCCACCCAACCGTTGCAATAGCTTTTTACAAACTGCTTCGGGGCTTTCCCCCTGCTGAATGGACTTAATACCAGAGGATACTTCCAAAAGCAAATCTTTTTTCAAATGAAGCAAGGTGGCAAAATCTTGCAAGCGTTGGCTTTTGTAGCTCAGGGTTTGTTTCAAGAGTTTTTTTTCCTGCAATTCTTGTTGCAAGGCTTGCGCATGCATGGCCTCTTCCCGTTGGCGCAATTCCCGCTCCTGCTCCTCACGCCTCATAGCGGCCTTGCGATCGCGCAGCAAGCGCATTACCAACACAAGGAGCAAAAGTGTACTTAAACCGGCCAGTCCCACCCACAAACGGAAGGCTTGCTTTTGGTACTGTTCGGCCTGCTGCGCCAAAACCAGTTCGTGGCTTTTCTGTTCCAACTCAATGCGGGTTAACAACTGCTGTGCATTCAGTTTTGCTTCTGCATCCATTACTGAATCGCGGAGTTGCAGGAGTTGCTGGCTCTTGGTATAAGCTTCCTGAAAAAGGCCACGGGTCGAATCCACTTTCACCAATTGTTGCAACACCTGGGCCCGAATTTCTGGCTGATGCTGGTAGGATGCTACCAACAGAGCTGCATGAAGTAAGGAGTCCGCCACCGTCCAATTTTTATAGTGCATCGCAAGGCGCGCCAAACGCTCCAGGCCTTGCGCTTCAAATACCCGAATGCCAGACTGTTGTATCAATTGAAAGCCTTTTTGGTAATGGCCTTCGGCAATCACCATATCTCCACTACGGCCTTGCCACCGTGCGTCTCCCAGGTTGAGGTACAGCGAAATAGCAGCATTGGTACTTTCAATCACGGTGGTGTCTATTGACGAAAGTCCCTTTTCGTAATAATATATCGCTGAATCAGCTTGCCCTAAATGGTCCGCAAAAACCACCCCGAGGTTGTTGTAGAGTAGCGGCAGGGTTTCCTCTCTTTGGTGAGTTTTTGCCAGGTTTACCGCTTCTTTTAGCAAGGCTATGGTGGGTGACGGATCGTTCAGTTGCACTTTGATTTGGGCCAATTGCACCAAAGTGGGAATCTGATACTGTAAAAGCCTTGCATCAGTACGAATCATTTGCAGGGCTTTGTGCGTGTTCTTTTCGGCTTCGAGCCAGTTGGCTACTAAAATGAGGTAGTTGGATTTGTTGAGGGTAGCCTCTAACATTCCCTTGGTATCATCGATGGAAGCAAACCAATAGCGGGCACTATCGACTTGTGACAGGGCCATGGCCAATTGGCCCAATTGTTTGCTGGCAATGGCCAGCGAAAGCAGTGCCCTGGCCTGCAGCTTGCGGTCATCCATCTGGTGGGCAATGCGTTCGGCTTGACGGACCAATTCTTGAAAACGATCGGCTGATTTTCCTTGATACGACCGGCCTAATTGCAAAAAGGCCTCGGCTTTTTCGGAAGTATGTGGAAGCACGTGCAAGCTATCAACGGCCGGAGATTGAAAGCTCCAGGCCTGAAAAGGGCTTGAAAAAAGAAAAAATGCTAGCCCCATTAGGGTAGCCATCACATTTGGGTACATCGGTTACTAAAATGATTGCCTACGTTGCTGAGCTGACGTCAGTAGAAGGCCGGTGAATGATGGAACAGGAACTTGTTATCGACCGGGGCGCTGGTAGATCAATGTGGCAAGAGGTTATCCTGAAGAACTAAGGTAACAAGATCGTAAGTCTTGTAGTGATAAACGCCAGAACTTCAGAAAGAAGTAAATTCTGGAAAAGGATTTTAAAGTGCCTCATCCAAGGGTTTCGGTTATACTTCACAATCCGGAAAGTTGTTTTTCACCGGCAGAACACGGCTTCAGTGACCGTTAGGCCACTAACCACCATATCAAAGCCAATACCAAGAGTGGGAAGCTCAAAACGATTTGACACACCGCCACCCAAGCCGCAAAACGCAAGGCAATGCCCAAAGCGGTTGACCGCCGATTGGATTGTCGAAGCATGGTTTTGAGCGCTTGCAAATCCATACCCATCAAGGTTTCCTGGCTCTGTGGCAAATCAAACAAGCCTTGGCTTTGGCTGCCCACCTTAAACCCGTGCCATACTTCTTTGGGGTACAGCCACAACGAATAGCCCATCGCCCAAAAGCTAAGCAGGCATACTGGAAAGTGTTTCCATACTTGAGTACCCACTTCTATGCCGGCAATAAAGGCTTCTCCGCGCCAGGAGGTATCACAATCAAACACCACATGTTCGATGTCGTGCAGGTGAACGGCCTTTTTCCGAAACTCAGGATTGGGCAATCGCAGGGTAATGCCTGCGATCTTAAAGTGAAAGTGATTCAAGTCGGCACCACCTTGGTCGGGCACCCCATTGGCTTTGTAGAAAGCCAGTAGATGTTCTTGAACGGTCATACCGTCAATGGCTATCAGATTTATCGATAGGATAAAGATACAACCTGAATCAGTATCGTGAGAGAAAAACCTCTTTAAATCAACCCTTAAGTGCGGTTTTTAGTCTTGGCTTCGTGCCATGAGCAAGCCTCAATGCCGGTTGTCGCATCGGATGAAAACCGGAGGAGATTCTTGCGCTAAGAAATGAATGCGCGGACACCCAAAAGACCAACTCATGAATCCCATGATGACGGGTGGCCGGTTGTTGAACAATTGCCCGGTAAACTGCATGGGTTGGCCCTTGTAGGCCGTATCAATTCCTGATAAGGGATTAAGGTCACAACCTTCAGAATCGATAAAAGCATGACTAAAAATCAATTGTTGACGGGCGGAATCCAGTACCGCAAGGTGCCGTCCTCCAATACTGGTGTTGCTTCCCAAGTTATTGAGGTAGTAGTGCTTCCCTTCCTGCTCATGGTAAAGAGTGGCAGCAACGTCTTTTTTATAAATCCGGGAAGAATCTTCCTTAGGAAAGGTAAATCGGGAAAACGGATTTTCTTTGGAAACCTGCCAAACTATCGGTTTCATTTGCCCTTTTAAAAAGGGATTTTGACGGCCTACATATACCAGGCTTCTTTCATACGACCAACTGGCCATGGCCGCAGCTTCTAGCTGAAAACCCAACAGGTAATCCTCTTGCCGCACCTGTCCCTGGGTTCCATAAGGCGTCACAAAAGCCACTACTGATAATTCAGCCACCGTATAGGTAGCGATGGAATCAAGATCAAGGTTATACACAAACACCTGATCAGCATCGTCCATTTGGCACCGTTTCAAGAATCGTTTCCGATAAGGGCTATCGAGGGTGTGGTAATTATCGTTTTCGTACTCGACCATTCCCAAATAACGGTCGGCAACGGCTTGAGAATCGGGATGCTCGCTCCAACGATAGGCCTCGCAAAGTGGAATAAAAGCAAAAGGGTTATCGCGTTGAAATGCAACCGGATAACAAGGGTAAATTGCTAAAGGCGTAGACCTGGGAAATGTGTCGATCGGTACCGGCGAAGCTATTGGTCGACCTGCTTCAACAGTCGAAGTATCTAGATCGGCTATTGGATCACCCGAGTCTTGAGGTTGCATTGGGCTCGTCGTTTGGGATTCAGCCCCAGGGCTACACTGCACACCAACCAGCACCATCAGCACCACCGTCACAAACCATCCAAAGTGCTTCATAGTTTACCCAACAAAAACCAGGATGTAATGCTCTTCTGCATGGGCCTCCGCTATAAAAACTTTTAATTGTTCAATGGCAGTTACTACATGAGAACGGTTAAAAGCCAGATGAGGAGACTCATCGTTGTGCCACGTTTCGGGGTATACACCGTTTTGGTTCATGTCCTCCGGATCATAAGCGCTAACCATACATTCGTTGGACACGTTTTGCAATACCTCTTCCCATAAGGTTACCCGCTCAGGTGGGTGATATGGGACCGCTTCTAAGTAATGTTCTTCAATGGAAGCACCAGCTTCCGGTTTTGGTTGTAGCAATGCCTCAGGAGAAAAAAGCAAATGGGCTTTGAGAGATGGGTTGGCCATGCACTTATCGAGCACATGTTCTACCCCTTCTTGATTTTGGTCAAAAGTGATCCATTGTTCTGCCTGCTTGGGATGAAAGCTGGACGGATCGGCAGTTAGGGTTTGAAAAGTAAGGGCCGAAACGGCGTAAAACGTAGCACTTAATCCCATAGGTAGTTTCGCAGTTGGCGATTGTGATGGGAAAGGTATATGTTTTTTAAGGATGCAGCTTTCCTGCACCGTTTGATAAACTCAACAAGTAGAAAAATATCAGAGCTTGATGAGCTTGAGCGGAACTACCGGACGTTGCTCGTCAGAAATGTGTACCCAATAAGTGCCGGGAGGCAACTGATCCAGGTCCAGGGATTGTTGCCGAACCTCAAAAGCTGCTTGATGCAGTACCAATTGCCCAACGCTATTGTAGACTGAAAGCACTACCCGACCGGAACCCATTTCAGTACTTTGCACCTGCAATTCTTCCCTTGCTGGATTGGGATATAGCTTGTAGGTTTTCGCCGAAGGGAAAGCATGAAAAATGGAAAGTGGGCTTCCACAGTCGTCGGGTGGTTTGTTGACCTCTCTGGCGGCCAGCTGATTCACGGGTTGCCCATTGATCTGTGAAAATCCACCGGCCACCAATAAAGTATCATTGTAAACTGCTAAATCACTAACAATAGAGCTAAACTCATCGCTGTAGCCACACCAACGTTTGCCGTCCCACCAGGCTAAATTATTGGCATCGGCGTCTCCAGCGGAAGAGAAAACCCCAACCATCATCAACTTATCGTCAAAGACCATCATGTCCGTAACGATGGGATTGGAGAATCCTCCTACTCCACCTTGTAGATCGTCCCAGGTATTGCCATCCCAAGCAATGATTGCATTGCCCGGGCTGCCATCAGCCAAACTGAATAAACCGCTGGCATAGAGCCGACCCTGGTAAATTTGCAGCCTGCCTACACTGGACAAACTTCCTCTAATGCCCGAACCTACTGGCTGAAAAGCGTTGCCATCCCAGCGGGCAATATCGTTTACTGAAAAGTCGGGGGTTCTGAAATTCCCTCCGATATATAAATCTCCCTGATAAAAGGCAGCTGCAGTGACTGTGCTATTGGAGACCAGGTTGTTGCTGGTAGCGAAAGGATGCCAATTATTGCCGTCGAAACGAATAATTTGAGGTGAAACAATCCCATTGATATTGGTGAACTCTCCTAAGACCCAAAGCGTATCTTGATATTCATAAAAACCGCTAACGGCACCATCAGGCCGAGCGAGGCTGTCCCAAGTACTACCGTTCCAACGGGCAAGGTACTGATCAGTAATGTTGAAAAAGCCGCCATAGGCATACAGGTCACCTTTATAAACGGTCATCGCCCAAACCGATGATTGTCCGCACCATGCGGCTCCCCCTCCCATGTCGTCCCAGGTTTGTCCATCCCATTGAGCAATGCAATTACAGGGAGTGTTTCCCGCTTGGGTAAAGTTACCACTGACGTAGAGCAAATTTTGGGCAGAGTCGACCGCCAGATCGTTGATGACTGAGCCGGTTATTCCTCCTTCGAAAGTTTGGAAGGCCTGTCCGCAAAGGGAAAGGCTGCAACTCACCCAAACACCCAGCAGCAAGACCACTCGGCAAACAATACTTTGCTGATGTACCATAAAAGTCTCTTGTTTCATCTGCATTAGCGGACCATTAATTTAGAAGTATGTATGCCTTGGTCACTGTACAATTGAATCAGGTACAAGCCTGAGGCGGCCATTCTCGGTATTTCGATGGTGGTTTGGTTGCCCAATCGCCCTAATTCTCGTTCCAAAAGCACTTGACCGGTGGGCGTTATGATCACCGCACGGTCAGGCGAGGTAGACACGCCTGACCAATTGATGGTAAACTGACCTTTGGCAGGATTAGGAAACACGACAACACTGTTTTCGAGTTGCGCCCGTTCGTCCCAACCCAACAGTTGGTCGATCTCAAACCGCACCAAAAAGCCATCGTCTAACACATTGTTGGTGAACTGTGGAGTATTCCGACAATATTGGGTGGATGGATCGCATTGGTAGGGAAAATCCTTACCGGTAGTGATTCCACCCATATATAAGGTCCCGTTGGGCTCAGAGAGCAATACATTGCTGCGTTCGTTTTGCCGGTTGTTATTCGGACGATTGTTGCTGGTAAACTCACCACCGTAGTAAGTAGACCAGCGGTTTTGTCCATCACCATCGAAACCCAATACGAAAGGGTCGGTATCGGAAATCCCGCCAAGGTTACCTTGCTGGCCTTGGTAATAAAACCCCCATTTGTAGTTAGTGGAAAAGTCGGTGCTAAAAGTGGCTCCACTGAGGTAGAGGTTGGAGTTGGCATCCAAGGCAATACCACTACCAAAGTCATCTCCACTACCGCCCCACAAAAAGCCCCAATCGTAGTTGCGGTCTGCATCAAAGCGGCTCAAAAACAACTCCTGGCCTCCACTGTTGGAGGTTTGATTGTAAGCCCCGGGACGAAGCGACAATGGAAAGCCTTGCCCCACAACTGGCGCAGTGCCCATCGGTTGAAATTGGGTAGCTCCTGTACTTCCGTATAAATAAAGGTGATCATTGGGGTCTAAAGCCAGGCCACCATAATTGGTATGGAAAGCACCCGGCTCACCAAAAAAAGTGGACCACACCAATTGTCGATTATCGGAAAATTCGGCTATGTAGAGCCTGGCACCCGATTCCTGGTAGTAATCTTGCGCCCCAGTTGGGTCGCACAGTGGAAACCCTCCGTTGGTGGCTGGCGCGCATCCCTGATCTCCCACCTGAAAGGTAGTAGTGGTGCCAGCAATAATTAATTCACCAGTGGATTTGCCCACCAAACCCAGAATTTCGCTCTGGCCGCTACCGCCCCAAAAACTGGACCACTGCAAGGCGCAGTTGGCATCTAATTGAAAAATGAACCCTGTTTGTTGTCCGGCAATATCTTGGTTATAAGCTCCGGCGAAAGTCTGAAGCGGAAAATCGGTACTCTCGGTATGCCCAACAAGGGTCCAGTTCTTTGCCTGATCTACGTAAGCTCCTCCTTTGGGCAAAAAGTCAAAGCTATTGCCCCCGAGATAACTGCCATACAATTGATTTTCTCCATCTACACTCATTTTTCCAATGTAGCCTTCTGCCATACCCGAGAAGGCAGGATGCGAATAGCCTTGGCAAAACTGACCAATGGTACTGTCGCAAATCAGTAGCAAGTCGTGGGAATTGGTTTCTACTGTAAAGTACACCTCCCCATCTTGGTCCTGTACCAAGGAGCGGCCATTTTCGTCAAGGCTCCCGCCCACAAAGGTGGTCCACAACAGCACCCCATCATCGTCGAAGTAAGAGATGAAGGCATCAGTAAGCGCATTCAAAGACCCATCAAAGGCCGATTGACCGGGAAAGATGGGAAAGTCCGGTGCTCCAGCGCTACCCGTCACGTACAAATATCCGTTGAGGCCAAGCAGCATATCGTTCACTTCGTCAAAATCGCCAAAGCTGCCGATATAGGTCGACCAGCAATTTTGTGGTCCTCCGCTGCGACTGCCGTCTTCGGGCAAGCCCATCAGCAGCACCAGGGTATTGCCAGAGTTGAAATTACTGGTTTGAAAGCTCAACTCGCCGTTCCCCCAATGCTGCAAAGAAGCCAACCAAGGCAGGAGATGGGTATTGTGTTGGGGATCTACTTCATAAGCGATGAAATGCGAAAGCAAAAGGTCCCAGTTGGCCAAACTGGCTTTCAGGCCATCTTGTAGCACTTCTATTTTGTCCTGTCCGTTTAGCTTGAGACGAATGTCGTTTGGATCACCACCAGGATGAATTACGAAAGCCAGTTTGGGTCCGTTGGCATTGCTGAAGAAATGGACATCAATGTTGGGAAACGCCGATTCGTATATCAATCGCTGGTAATTGGGTACTTCAGTAATCCCTTGAGTGCCGGTATGGGTTAGAAAATAGTGGTTGACAAAACTTTTCGGATCTATGGCAGTCAACGAAGGGGTACACCCCGTTTCGGGCAAGCACTCAAATTCAAGGTCAATGCGGTACCAAGAGTGCATACCGGTACTTTCAGGGGCTTGTTCTAAGGAAACAAAGCTTATTTTATCTGGTTGAAAAAACTGTAACGGCAGACTGCTGTTGGTGTAGTAGAGAATTTCGGATGCCGGATTTTTATCACTTCGCAATAGTTGTCCTGCATTTTGGATGAAGGTATAATCACCCGAATAGCCTTCTTCCCAAAGGTCGGGCGGAGGCGATTGCTGTGCGGTTGAGGTAGTAGTATAAAGGCAGGCGAACATGCACCAAATGGTCGTTATTCCAATTCTTTGCCCCATGTATTGCATATTTTAAGGTTAGCTTCTGATTTGCTTTTCAAAACAATCGAGGGTAACCAGCCAGAAAATGGGGCACTTCTGATGGACCTTTTTGGGGGGCAAAAAAGTCAACGATGCGTCAACAACATCTATTGAAATGGAAAAAAGCAGCTTCTACTTTGACTGAGGCAGGATGTTGTGCAAAGCTTACTACTTTCTGGTATGCAATATAGAGCATAGTTCCTTTGGACGCAATGACGTTTCTGTCGGTTATTGGGTATATTACTCATTTTATGAGAGTTAGACCGCAATAATATGGGCTCTCAAGACGCAAAGCATGCTATAGTGTGCCTAAATTTTAGCGTGTAAATACGGATATGGATTGCGGCAAGGGAAAGAAGCCCCTTTAACTATTACTCATTTTTCGAGTAAATGGGTGGTGATTTCAGGCAGAAGCCGGATAAATGCGGCTCACGATCGCACCTACCAACATGGAAATGAGAAACGAGGGGGCCAATACGTCCAATGCTTCGAAATAAGCTCCAATTCCCTCCATTTCCTGCACAACAAATTTGAAAAATGGTACACAGGCAAATCCGGTGATCATGGATGCAATAGCACCTTTTTCGGAATAGCCTTTCCAGAAAAGTGAGAGTATAATGACCGGACAGAATGTGGCGGCAATGCCCGACCAACCAAAAATAACGAACCAAAATATGGTCCGGTCGGGCGATAGGGTGGCCACTAAAATGGCGATCGCCAATGAAAAGAGTGCCAACGCCAGGGTGACGTAACGCGAAATGCGGGTAAGTTTTTGATCATCAATCTTGGGACGCAGTAATTTTTGATATACATCCCGGGTAATGGAGCTGGAAGCGACCACCAGCAGCGAATCGATGGTGGACATGATGGCCGAAAGCACTACGGCAATGTAAATGCCAACCAAAACCAAAGGCAACAGGTTTTCTACCATTACAATGAGCAGGTCTTCTCCGTTGTTTCCCAACACGGCTTCGGGGTCCTGGCCCACTTTGGTAAACAGGTAGCGGCCCAACAGCCCAATGGTTACTGCTGCTCCATCCGTAAGCAGGGTAAATACTACAGCTACCCAACGTCCGTATTTGATTTCGCCTTCGTTGCGCACGGCAATGAAACGCACATAGATTTGCGGTGAGCCCAAAAAGCCCAAACCAATCATGGCAAACCCCAACAGCGTAGCAACATTCAGCCAAGGATCATCACTGGTACCCCAAACGTTGAGTAGGTTGGGATCGAGGTCGCGTAGTCCTTGCACGAATTCTCCCCCACTTTCCACCGCAAACCATCCTACCAATGGCAAGAGCATCAAGCCCAGAAACATCATGATTCCTTGAAAAAAGTCGGACCACACTACGGCTAAGAAGCCGCCGATATAGATGTAGGCTACTACAATCACAAAGCCGATGATGGCGCCAGTGAGGTAATCCATTTGCAACAACGACTCGAAAGCTTTGCCAGTAGTGTCAATTTGTGCACTTACGTAAATGACTACAAATACCGAAAGGGCGGCAGCTGCTACCCAGCGCAACAAATTGGTTTTGGGTTTAAAGCGCCCCTCTAAAAAATCGGGAATGGTGATGGCATCGTATTGATCACTGAGTCTTTTGAAGGGTTGGGCCATGAAAAACCACGAAACGGCTACCCCAAGGAGCTCGCCCAACACCACCCAATAGGCAGAGATTCCGGCCATGGCCCCCATGCCGGTGAGGCCCAGCAGCAACCACCCCGACTCGCCTGTAGCCCGGGCTGAAAAAGCTACTGCCCAAAAACCGACATTCTTTCCTCCAACATAAAAGTCGCTCATGCCCTTCACCCGGCGTGATGCCACGATACCAATGGCGAACAAGATGCCGAAATAGATTGCAAGAATGATGTATTTAGTGAGCATGCAACAGAGTTTTGAAGCGATTCGGCCAAATATAGGCAATCTGAAGTTGAGGGTTTAACAGATCTTTCTGGCCACTACTCCAAGGATTATCTTGATGATTTCACCTTGAAAAACCCGCTGGTGTTTTTCATCAGTCTACGCCAAAGTCATCGGCCAAGCGGTGCCTGAGCCGAATTTCGTCCACCGGAATACCAAACCCATGATGAATCATTCCAAAAACTACTGCCTTTACCTCTAAGGCGCAACTCATCTTTTCTCGAGGAAGCAGGGTTTTGAAATGCAGGGCCATCAGCCAATGCACCAGGTCATTTAACGTATGCGCATCTAACGGAATCCGGTCTTTGGTAACCGGACGAAAAATTGCCCGCCAGGAACTTTGATGGCGCAAGGGCACCCGATCGAGGTGAGGCATTTCCATACCCAAAAACAACCCGACCTGCTGCCATTGGTCATGAGCTGTTTCAAACCTAAAATAATTGCCCAGCACCTCTTCCGACCCCATAGAATTTTGGCGATGGGGAAAGGTTTGGGAAAAAGCGATTTGCAGTTTTTGAAGCAGTGCCATTTCTACAGGACTCTGATCCTCGGAAAAGGCATTTCGGCGAACCAGATAATTAACGACCTCCTCTACCCGATACAATTGGGCGGCCTCCCGGTCAGAAATCGGTCCAAAATAACCTTCCAGGTTTTGAATGAATTCAACGCTGTCTAAGCCCATATCCGCTTTCAATTAAAGGTGATGCATTAATTACGGAAGGTTACCGCTGATCAAAGCCTTTACAATGGGCCAATCGGGTTGGGAAAACGAAAGTGTGGATAGTTCAGCCGTGGTCAACCATTCGTGGGCATCGTGGTCGTTCCAAACCGGCTCCCAATGCAACAGGCGACACTCTATGGGCAAGAGGGTTAACCTCATCCGGTCCGATGCAAACCTAACCGGCGGCCACTCCTTCCCTACTTGCACCTCCATGCCCAGCTCTTCTCTCAATTCCCGCTGCAAGGCTTTGGTGGGTGTTTCTCCTGGTTCCATCTTGCCACCGGGAAACTCCCATTCCTCTGCATTGCGCTTCCCAGCTTTTCTTCGGGCTACAAACCATGTGTTCTGCCTTTGCAAGAGTGCACAAACTACCAACAGCGAGGCATTAGGGTCATTTGTCATTCGGCTAAATATAGGGCAAAAGCCGTATTGAGCGCAGTTGGCTCAGGTACTTACTTCGTACCATGCTTTTTCAACCTTATACCACACCGGTATTTTTGTTTCGGTGTACGCTCCTGCTTTTTCTCTTTGCCACTTTTTCGACCCTAAGCGCTCAAACACTCGATGACTTTGAAATGCGCTCAAAAGAATACGACCGGGATTGGTACTTTGATTTGGGCGTGGCGCACTCCTGGGTACGCAATCCTGATGCTTTTAACAACGAGGCTCATAAAGACCGTGCTACCTCGCTCTACCTCAATGCCTACCGTATTCGGATGGCCAAAGGTCAATATTCTTTTCGCTATTACAACCCACAAATTTCTGACATGAGTGTATTGCTCAGTAGGATTTTGCAAAACACCCGATCGGCCAACCGGTCGGAGGGTACCAGTTTTTCAGCCGGATTGATTGGTTGGAATTACATGGCCTGGAACATTACCGAGCCTAAGAAATTTCAAGCTGCCATTGGATTTTCTTTCGCCGACTATTTCTTCGGTTCTACCTATGTGGCCGACACCATCAGCGACCCCGACGGCTGGGCCACTTACGAACCACATGGCTATTACTGGGCGGCTGGGCCTACCATTATGGGCCGGTTTGCTATCGGTAAAGCCCTGTTGCTCCAAACGTCTTCTCAATACAACTTGAGCTATTGGAAACCGGTTGGCCTCTCCTACGGAATTGAGATAGAAGGCTATCCATTGCCCCATTGGTGGCACTTCCGGATGGATTTACTTTCTGCCTGGGGCTTCTTTGCCGGCTGGCAAACCGCTTATTTGATCAACCGTGGCGACCGGCCCAACAATGCCCGAAGATCATCGATGAGTTTGGGCTATCGGTTTCGATTTTAATCCATCCTTCATCACCGTTGTGATACAAACTATCGGAATGAATTCGTTCTGAGGATACATTCTGCCAATGGTGGCATTGTGCTATCTTTAAAAAATGACAACGCGTACACTTCGTAGCTTCCTTTTACTCGTCAGTTTCTTTGGTGCTCACCTGGCCAACGGACAACTTATCAAAGACAGCCTCATTGCCGATTTCGACTTCGACGATATTGATTCGATTTTTACCGCGGCTGGTGTTTTTCCAAGTTTGGTTTCGCAAGACTATGAAGTGGAAGTTTACCGCATCACCTACTCCACTCCACATCCGCAAGGCGGCACTACTACCGCTACCGGTGCCCTGGCGGTACCCAAGGGCAAGGCCTGTAGCCCAATCATGGTGTATGCGCACGGCACCATTGCCGAACGTTTCGATGTTCCTTCTTATTTGAGTACCGAGTCGGTGATCGGAATCATCTCCGCCACCAGCGGCTATCTGGTGGTGATGCCCGACTACCTTGGTCTGGGTGACGGACCAGGCTTTCATCCTTACGTGCATGCCGAATCGGAAGCCACCGCAACCCTGGACATGTTGCGGGCCAGCCGTACGTTTTGCACCAACCAACAAATTGGCTACAGCGAACAACTGTTTCTCACCGGATATTCCCAAGGTGGACATGCCATTACTGCAGCGCACCAAATGATGCAAGAGCAATTTTCCAACGAATTTCAGGTCACTGCTTCGGCCCCCATGGCGGGTCCTCACGACCTTAGCGGAGTAATGCAGGATTTGATGACCAGCAACAACGCTTACGACCAGCCGGGTTATGCTCCTTACATTGTTTTGGGATACCAAGAAGCCTACGGCAACATTTACAACAACCTTTCTGATGTCTTTTTGGCTCCTTATGACAACATCATTGCCAACTTTCTCAACGGTCAGTTCGATTTATCTGCGGTTAACAGTCAACTGCCGGCGGTGCCCAGAGACATGTTTCAGGCAAGTTGGATCAACGACTTTCAAAACGACAGTTTGCATCCGATGCGGGTGGCCCTCCGCGAAAACAATACCTACAATTGGGCTCCGGCAGATTCTATGCGCTTGTACCATTGTAGTGGCGACAATATTGTTCCTTACCAAAACAGCACGGTAGCCTTCAACAATTTTGTGGCCAACGGTACTACCACCGTTTCTCAAATCGATGTTAGTGCTACCTTAGATCACGGCCCCTGTGCCGCCATTGCCTTGCTTGCTGGTAAAATTTGGTTTGACACCATGGTGAACGATAGCTGTGATCCGGTGGTCTCCACCCCTGACGTATCGGTAGCAATTCCAGCGGTGAAAGTATTTCCTAATCCTACCAAAGGAGCGATTCAAATCACGGGCTACCCCAACAGTAGCATTCCGGTAACTCTCCGCGTATACAACCTTCAAGGTCTGTTGCTCCATCAAACCAGTGTTTCTGGCAATAACCCTGAAGTTCAACTTGAGCATCTACCCGTTGGCATGTACCTGGTGGAAGTAGCGGGCGAAGCCTTCGTCTATCGACAAAAAGTGCTTCGACAGTAGAACTTCCTTCTCACAATAAATATCATCTAAATGAAAAAAGCCGAAGTCTGTAGACTTCGGCTTGGGCATCCCTGGGTTATTTTATGTTTCGCCTAACTGATAGTCTAACCGGGATGCGGAGAACATTTAAGGTCTATTTGAGAATTTCGGTGGCATGTCCGGAGCCATCAACGATCCAGCCAATGGTGCGAATAAAGGTACCTGTTGTTACAATTCGAGAAGTATTGTAACAACGCGACTCCCCAGCATAACCTATCATAAGTTCCATTTTTTTGATTTCCCCCTTCTTTATCTTCAAGTCGTACCGCATGGTGAGACCAGCTTGGTGGGCTGCTTTTGCAATGGCTTCCAGTTCCTCAAAAGTAGTTTTGTGGGTAATCACATAAGAAATAGTGATTTCTATGGTTTCTTCCTCTTCTTCAAGGGTGGTGTCTGGCAGTTGAGGTTCTGAATCGGGATCAAGGGCAATGGGCTCCCATTCTATTTCAGGGATAACATCGGAGGTTTCCAATTTTACTGACTCCAAACCGTCACCTTGGCCACCTTCAGAGCTACGGTGAACGGCCAACTGCTTCACTTCTATTTGTTCCGTATCGGTTCCGTCAGTCGTTTGTTCATCAGTGCTTGTATCCAAAGGAGCACGAACCTTCTCTTCGGTTGAAAGCGTAGGCAAACTGTCCACTTCCATTTGCCAGGAGTAGGTGGAGGTGGTTACCGGTGGTAAAACCTTGTAGCTCGCCGTTGGAATCGCTTCAGAGGCAGAGCTACCCCACAAAATGGCAGTAAGTAAGAGTGCAGATGTCGAAAACATAATGATCAGGGTCTTTAGGTTGAACAGTGAAAACCCGGAGGCGAGGCCTCCCGGTTGAATCGATTGAAGGAAGGTACCAAATATATCATCAGAAGTAGTTACCGGAGCTTGTTCGCGCGCTCGTTGAAACAACTGTTGTGTATATTGCTCGATGTTATCCATGGTTTACCTCCATGCTTTGAGATCCAACTTGGGGAGTTTCACGCAACAATTGATAAAGCTGCTTTCTGCCCCTTTCCAAACGTTTTTTCACCGCAGCCTGGCTGGCTTCTTGCATGCCGGCGATCTCTTTTATAGAAAACCCATTGATTTCAAACAAAATGAGTGCTTCACGCTGAATTTCCGGCAAGCGGGCCAGTGCCTTGTACAAAAGGTGGATTTCTGCATCTCGATCGGCACTTTCGCCCGAAGGGCGTTCTTTCAAGAGCGGTTGATCTTCGGTTTTCAATTCTCGTTTCTTTCGATGGTTCCTGGCGAGCAAGCGTACTGCAATACCAAACAAAAAACCCAAAAACGCCTTCTCGGAGCGCAGGGTGTCCAACTTTTCCCAGGCGACAAGCAAGGTCTCGTTCATGAGGTCCCGATAGTCCATCTCTCCATAGACTCGTGCACGGCAAAAGCGTTCGAATTGAACGTGTACGGAGTCGTAGAGTTGACGGAAGTGTTCTTGTTTTCCGGGTTTCATGGTCGGCTTTCTACCCTTTTAAGGTAAGTGACCTGAAGCGGAAAAAAGTGACAGGCAATCTAATTTTTTTGAGGTGGCGGTCAGAAATCGCTCTCTACCTCACAAACACAGCGAAACCCTAACCAGCATTGCGGTGCTGAGTAAGGGTAATCTTGTTCCCAGCCCACTTCTTCTAGCAAGTGTTGCCAGGATCCCCCTTTGGCAATGCCTTCTTCATGGATCATTTCTGCTACATTGCCAATAATGTTGCGCAAATGGTATTGGTTTACCGGAAAGGTGCTCACGGGAGCAGGTTCATTACCACCACCGGTATAGAAGGTATTGTTATTCGAAGGGTTTACGCTGGCTTTCAAGTTGAATTTTGGCTTTTCGGCAGCCCGGCGTTTGTCCAATCCAGGATAGCCGGCTTTCGCTGCCATTTCCCACTCCTCCCGTGTCGGCAAACGATAACTTACGCTGGGTCGAAATTTTCCATCCTTTTCCGAAAGTTTATCGAAATATTCGTTTACCCGGTCCGACCGCCATTGGCAAAAAGCAGTGGCTTGTTGATAGCTGACCCCAACTACAGGATAGTCGTTATAAGCTGAATGCGTATGGTAATAATTGCCGTAAGGCACCGTAGGAGCTTTCTGCCAAACTAAGGTATCAAGCAAAGAAGCTTTGTATTCAGAAGAATTCGCCCCATGTTGTTTTTTCAACCAATATTGATATTCAGACCAATTAATGTTGCTAATTTCCGTTGCATCCATGTAAAACCCTTCGCGGATGAAGACCGTACCGGGTGGACGAAGGCCTTTGTCTTGGCCGATAGCATTAAAAAATGGCCGGAAACCGATGTTGCTGGAGGGAGCGAAAATGCCTTTAAAGCGCTCGGGTCCTCTGATCAGCAACTCCTCGGGCGAGCTACTCCAACTGCCGCCCTTAGTTCCCGGCCGGTTCATATCGTCCAGGTACCATACCATTTCAGCCACATTGCCGGCCAGGTTATAAAGACCAAAAGGATTGGGTGCGTAGGAACCCGTTGTAATGGTTAACCAGGCGCCATCTTCGTTCATCGAATTTCGGGCAAATGAAGTCAAGCTAGCGCTGTCGCAGCAACTGTGATTGGCGAGATAGCAACCTTCAACGGTGGTAAGGGAGTTGACCGGCCAAGGATATTTCAAGGCTTTATCTCCACCCTGGGCAGCCCAGATCCACTCACTGTCACTGGGTAGCTTCAAACTCGGAATGGGCTGTTTCAGTTTACCCAGGTAAGCCTTGTTGGTTTCGTTGGTCAACCAATAGCAGAACATGAGTGCTCCTTGTCTGCTGATGCCAACTACCGGATAGTGATCGTAGGCAGGATGCGAAAAATACAACTGATCCATAGACTCCAAAAACCCGGAAGGGTAATCTTCACTCCATACGTTTTGTTTTGGCTTGGCTTTCAGAAACTCCTGCTTCCGATCTTGTATCAAGAGATCGAACAAAAAGGTGCGGTATTCCAAGTTGGTAACCTCATTGATTTTAGCATAATTGGACTGAACCTTCACCCGTTGGCCATCTTGCTCTAAAACACCTCCCGGAATCAAAGCATAATGTTTCTTGTCTTTCTTTGCCAAGGCTTTCATCATGCGGGCCTTCATTTTTATGTTGGCCTTGCGCTCTTCTTTGGTCAAGTTTGGAAAACGGTAGTTGCTGTCCAGCGTATCCGCCACTATGGAGGGAACCGCCGGAGTAGTCACCTCATCGTTGAAGTGCCGCTCCCTGATAAGCACAGGAGCAGTAGTCGCTTCCAACCTTCGTGGAAGATGAGAGGTATTCGGCTCTGAAAACATTAAGGCAGGCATTGCTTTCAACACTTCAATAGCAGGCACGTCCATTTTTAATTGACCCAACGCACTGGTACTCCTACCCTCCTTCTCCTCTTCTACAGCAACGGATCCACCGACGTCTTTGGTAGCTTCCGCGGGTATGGATGGTGGTATTTCCGAAGAAAACCAAAGCATGGTTAATCCACCGGTAACCACCAATAGGATAGCCACAACACTTCCCATCAAGCCATTCGAACGCCACCAAGGGCGTGCCGAAGCAGAAAGTGATTGTTGAAGAAAACGATCTTGCGCAGCTTCAAAAGGAATATCCGATTTTGCCCCGCGAGCCTGCTCAAAAAGGCGGTTCAGTTCTTCTGCTTCTTTCATTTACTCACGTTTTGGGGATGATGGGGTGAGGTTTCGGTCAGCATACCTTCCAAGGCTTTGCGGCCTCGCTCCAGGCGTTTTTTTACCGCAGAAACACTGGCCTTCTGGATAGCGGCAACTTCCTTTACCGAAAAACCATTGATTTCATACAGGATGATGGCTTCTTGCTGTGCATTCGGCAATTGTGCAAGACAGTTGTAAAGGAAATAAAGGTCTGCTCTTTCATCACTTTTTTCATGGGCCAAAAGATGCAACACGTGTCCCTCATCCAGCGGTACTTCCCGGTGATACTTTTTGCGATGGTTAGCCATCACCCGAACACTGATACCAATTAAAAATGCCAGAAAGGCTTTTTCCGACCGCAAGTGGTTCATCTTCGAATAGGCAATCAGCAACGTTTCGTGTAATAAATCTTCGGGAGCCATCCGACCGTGCGCTCTGGCGCTACAAAAACGAGCAAAATCGTCGTGTACAGGTTCGTACAGAGCTAAGAATTTTTGCTGTTTACGGTCAGGCATGATCTGGTTAGAAGGTGCGTTCAATGTATAAATGTCTCCAACTGCCATTTGGTGACACCGCAACACAAATTTTTTCTATGAGCGCCTCAAAATAGGTACCCATGACTTCCAACTTAAACAAATGTTGAGTGCTGTGGGAGGGGTGCAGAATGCACCCACCCATCTAATTGAACACCGTACCTTGGGTGAGCAGGTTTAATTAGGGGTCGGAACTGGTAGTAAGTATAGTGCTCGCAGCGTAGATGGTGGGAACCACCAAAACAATGGCAGCTGTGATGCCTACTGCGTTCATCACAATTTGATCGGCCGCCTTGGCCATAAACTTCAAAAATCGACCTCGCTCCTTCTTAGCCGACTCTTCCTCAGAAGTTTCTCCGTTTTGACCCGTGTTGCTGTTTTTACCAGACGGTGCATTTTGTGCTTGTTGCTGCTGAGTAGTTCTGGTGTTAACACGTGTAGGAGCCGGTCGGCCTTTCACTGGTGCCTGATTTTTAGGCTTTACCACCGTTGGCGCAACTACTGATTGAGGCCTTTCTTCTTCCGTTTGGGCCGTAACAGCCGATGCGAAAGCCAAAAGACAACATATAAAAAGGAGGCGTATCATGTTGGAATATCCAAAGATACGAAAGAAACGAAGTGGTAGAATAGAAATTGTAGGCGGCCCCGAAAAGGGGCAAGATCGATCAGCGGGTCACCAGCCTAACGTTTTGATCACGCAGGCGATTGGTCATTAATTCAAAGTTTTGGGTGTCTTCCAAACGGTAGTAGAGTTGACGCAAGGCCATCATCACTGCACGGTTTTCAGGCTCTTTGTCCAAAACTTTCTCAAAACAAATGACAGAAACACGGTAATAAGAAAAAGCGCGCTCTTTATGATTCCAGTAGTCTGAACGGTTGGGAACCCCGTTCTCGCGGTGCGCAATCTTTACAGAGTCAATTACTTCAACACCACGTTGGTAAAAATGCATTGCCATCGGCAAAGAGCCTGAATCAGCAATGGTAAAAACTTGTGCCTGTACAGAATAGGAAAGGCATAAAAGTGGGAGGACAAACCATTTCATGTCTCCTTATTACGCAAAAAAGGGAAACCGGTTTCGGTTTCCCTTTTATTTTTTGTCGTTCGTCGACTTAATTGTTCAACTTCTCGGTAATTTCCTTGTATTTGTCGGTTTGTCCAGTTCGGGCATACAAGGTTTTCAACGACTGCATGGTGCTCGTATTACTTGGGTCCAGTTCGTGGGCTTTTTCCAAGTAAGGCAATGATTGTTGGAAGTACTTATCACCTTCTGCCTTAGCAGCATCGTAATCGTCCTGATCGTCCAACTCAGCAGCAGCATCGTTGCGTTCTACCCCAAGGTTAAAGTACAATGCTCCTAAGTTGTAGTAAGCATCTGCATAACCGTTGTCAAATTCAATCGCTTTCAAATAGTCTTTTTCAGCGTTTTCAAAGTCTTTCTTGTTGTTGTGGATGGTACCACGAGCATAATACAAGATCGAATTTTGATTGTCATTTTCAATAGCCAGATTGAGGTTGTTGAGGGCCTCATCCAAGCGGTTGTACTTCAGGTACATGTTGATCTCCGTGGTCAACAGGTCCTGATCGTTGGGATACTTTTTGCGACCTTCTCCTAATACCTCAAGGGCAGCATCATCATTTTCTTGCTGTTGATAGATGTAAGCCATATTAGTATACGGACGAGGGCCTTGGTAACCCAATTCGGCACACTTCTTATAATTGACTATCGCTTTGTCATAGTCTTTCATGTTGTCTGCCGACAGGGCGATATTGAACAAAGCGAGGGTATCGGTTTGCTCAAACTCCATCTTCACATTATAACAACGCTCAAAATACTTGATGGCACGGGGATAGTTCTTTTCATTGTACATGTTTACCCCTTCCTGAAAGCAGAGATCAGCCAGCGGGCGATATTCCCTTTTGGTTGCCTCTTCAGATTGGGATTTATTACCCAATTCCAAGGCTTTTTTAAAGGCCTTGGTTGATTCCAGTAATGGATCAGGATGCAAACCTTTAAATTTATCCTCCTTAGAGAGGTAGATGTCACGATAAATCCAAGCGCGGTAGAGCCAGGTTTTGCCCTTAACCGAGGTTTTGGGATGAACGGTGGCAGCATCGATGTTTTCTTTTGCCTTGGCCAATTCCTGATCGCCACGGAACATGTAGGCGTTTTGGACTTTGTTTGGCTGGGCTTTCGCTTCCAGCGAAAAACCTCCTGCCATCATGGCTACCAGCAGCCCGAGGATTCCTCCCCGTTGAGCGAAATGAAATATTGAATTCATGTTGGAAACAGTAAGTTGCATGTTGCGATTGTTCAGTTTTCAATGTGCGCGGCAAATTTAGCCATTATTCCTCACCTTCTTCAATTTCAGTGCCACTTTGGCCGGTGTCGCCAGTAGTATCATCAGAAGGATTTTCTGCTGTTGTTCCTTCGGCTCCTTCCAATTCCTCTTCCAATTCAGCTCCCGCATCGGTTTCCACCTTGGCCACAGCCGCAATTTCATCGTTGTCTCTTACCTTAATAAGACGCACACCTTGTGTGGCACGACCCATAACCCTCAAATCAGAAAGTGCCAAACGAATGGTAATTCCCGACTTGTTGATTATCATAAGGTCATCATTGTCAGTCACGCATTTGATGGCGATCAATGATCCCGTTTTATCTGTGATACTCAGTGTTTTCACACCTTTTCCACCACGGTTGGTGATTCGGTAAACGGGTTCTCCATCCTCAGGATCATCCAGATAGGTGCGCTTTCCATATCCTTTTTCCGAAACAACTAAAATGGTTTCGTCGGTTACGTCACTTACGCAGACCATACCTATCACTTTATCTTTCGGCCCACCCAGCGTGATGCCCCGAACCCCAGAAGCTCCTCGACCCATGGGCCGAACCTTGTCTTCCGGAAAACGAATGGCACGACCAGAGGCCAGGGCCAGAACCACCTGGCTGTTGCCATTGGTGAGTTTCGCCTCTAACAACTGATCGCCTTCGCGGATATTGATAGCAATAATTCCGTTTTGACGGGGACGTGAATAAGCTTCCATCGTGGTTTTTTTCACCACTCCATTTTGGGTACACATTATAATGTAGTTGTTCTCCAGGAACTCTTGGTCCTTGAGGTCGGCTACATTAATATAAGCCAGCACTTTATCATCTGGCTCAATGTTGATCATATTTTGAATAGCACGCCCTTTCGAGGTTTTTTGCCCTTCGGGAATTTCGAATACCCGCATCCAGAAACATTTTCCTTTTTGGGTGAAGACCAACAAATAGTTGTGCGACTTGGATACAAACAAATGTTCCAAAAAGTCTTTGTCACGGGTAGAACTTCCCCTCGACCCCACTCCACCTCGATTTTGAGTGCGGTATTCAGAAAGTTGGGTGCGTTTCATATATCCCATATGGGAAATGGTAACTACCACATCCTCGTTGGGGATCATGTCTTCAATTCGGAAATCTTCGGCTGCGTAGACGATTTCTGTCCGGCGTTCATCTCCGTACTTGTCACGCATCTGCACCAATTCGCCTTTGATGATCTCCATGCGTTTGTCTTCGTTCGAAAGAATGAAGTTTAATTCGTCGATCAACTTCATGAGCTCATCATACTCTTCCTTGATTTTATCACGCTCCAACCCGGTGAGCTTTTGAAGACGCATGTCCAAAATGGCACGTGCCTGAATCTCGGTAAGCTCAAATTTCTCCATCAGCCCGTTTCGTGCTTCTTCCGGAGTTTGAGAGGCGCGAATTAGCGCAATTACCTCATCGAGGTGATCGAGTGCAATTAGCAGTCCTTCTAGAATGTGTGCCCGCTCCTCCGCTTTTCGAAGTTCAAACTTGGTTCGGCGAACGACAACTTCATGACGGTGCTCCACAAAATAGTGGATCATGTCTTTAAGGTTGAGGGTCTGTGGACGCCCCTTTACCAAAGCAATGTTATTGACTGAAAAAGAAGTCTGTAGCTGTGTGTACTTAAACAGGTTGTTTAGAACTACATTAGGAATGGCATCCCGTTTCAGATCAAAGACAATGCGCATACCATTTCGGTCGGATTCATCCCGAATGTCGGAAATGCCTTCAATCTTTTTATCGTTGACCAACTCGGCGGCTTTGCTCACCAAGTCGGATTTGTTGACCATGTAAGGAATTTCGGAAACGATGATCTTCTCACGTCCGTTTTCTTCCTCTACCGTAGCCTGTGCCCGCATCACGACTCTTCCACGGCCTTCGTGAAAGGCACTGCGCACACCTTCATAGCCGTAAATGATTCCTCCGGTAGGAAAATCGGGAGCTTTCACAAACGCCATCAATCCGTCGATGTCAATCTCGCGGTTGTCGATGTAAGCAATGGTGGCGTTTATTACCTCAGTAAGGTTATGAGGAGGCATGTTGGTGGCCATACCAACCGCGATTCCACTTGCCCCGTTGATCAACAGGTTGGGTACTTTAGAAGGAAGCACGGTGGGCTCCTTCAGCGAATCGTCAAAGTTGAGCTGGAAATCAACCGTTTCTTTTTCGATCTCGTCGAGCATTTCCTCGGCGATTTTCCGCAAGCGCGCCTCCGTGTAACGCATAGCTGCCGGACTATCACCGTCAACAGAACCAAAGTTACCCTGACCATCTACCATTGGGTAGCGCAGCGACCATTCCTGGGCCATACGTACCATGGTATCGTATACCGAAGTGTCGCCATGCGGGTGATACTTTCCAAGTACTTCACCAACAATTCTAGCCGATTTCTTATACGGACGATTGGAATATACGCCAAGGTCCATCATTCCATAAAGTACCCGGCGGTGCACGGGTTTCAATCCATCACGAACATCGGGCAAGGCCCGGGAAACAATAACCGACATCGAATAGTCGATGTAGGCTGATTTCATTTCATCCTCAATATTTATAGGAATGATTTTTTCACCCTCTGCCATATTGTCAATTTACAAGTTGAATTTCAGTAGATAAGAAGAATTGCACGGGATTTGCACAAGCGCATTTAATCGAGTCGAAATTAACCATTTTGAGTGGGCTAACACCCCTTCTGAAACCCCCAATTTTGCACAGATTTTTGTTGATAAAATGGGCTTTTAAAAGTACCGTTTCGGAGGGGTCGCCGTAATTTTGACAGTAGTGATTATTTACATAATTTGCGGTTAAGACTGCCGTTTTTACAATGTATGGCAGTCGATTCCGACACCATAGGAACCGAAGAACATTAAGAGAGATATGGAAACCAACTTTTCGCCTCGGGTCAAAGATGTAATCTCGTTTAGCCGAGAGGAAGCCCTGCGCCTCGGCCACGACTACATCGGTACTGAACATTTCTTGTTGGGAATCATCCGCGAAGGTGAAGGAGTGGCAGTAAAAATTTTAAAGGGCCTAAACGTGGACCTGATGGAATTGCGCAGAATTATCGAGCAATCCATCAAATCGGAGAGCAGCCCCAAGGCAGTGAGCAACCTGGGCAACATTCCTCTGGTGAAACAAGCTGAAAAAACCTTAAAGATTACATACCTCGAAGCCAAGCTGTTTAAGAGCAACATCATTGGTACCGAGCACCTGTTACTTTCAATCCTAAAAGACGAGAACAACGTAGCAAGCAGGGCGTTAGCCAACTTTAAAGTGGATTATGATATGGTTAGAGAAGAATTAGAAAATATGTTGTCGCAATCATCGGACAACACTCCTAAAGCTGCCACCGACTTTCCAGGTGGTGGGTCATCGTCGGACGACGACGGAGACGACGACCAGGGAGGATTTAGCGGAGGCGGATCTAAAAAGCCCTCCGACAGCAAATCTAAAACCCCGGTTCTCGACAACTTTGGGCGTGACCTTACCCGCATGGCCGAAGAAGACAAACTCGACCCGATTGTAGGTCGTGAAAAAGAAATTGAGCGGGTATCACAAATTCTTAGTCGGAGAAAGAAAAACAACCCCATCCTAATTGGTGAGCCCGGTGTGGGTAAATCGGCCATTGCCGAAGGCCTTGCCCTGCGCATTGTGCAGCGCAAAGTGAGCCGGGTTTTGTTCAACAAACGGGTAGTAACCCTCGACCTGGCTTCTTTGGTGGCCGGCACGAAATACCGCGGTCAGTTCGAAGAGCGGATGAAAGCGGTGATGAACGAATTGGAAAAATCACCCGATGTTATTCTCTTCATTGACGAAATACACACCATTATTGGTGCAGGTGGAGCCTCAGGGTCTTTGGATGCATCCAACATGTTTAAGCCCGCTTTGGCCCGTGGCGAAATTCAATGCATCGGTGCTACTACACTCGATGAATACCGCCAGTATGTAGAAAAAGATGGAGCGCTCGAACGCCGTTTTCAAAAGGTATTGGTAGAACCTACTACTCCGGAAGAAACCATTCAGATCCTGCACAACATCAAAGAAAAGTACGAGGATCACCACAACGTGAATTACACCGACGAAGCCATCTCTTCCTGTGTTTCCCTCACCGATCGCTACATCAGCGACCGTCACTTGCCCGATAAAGCCATTGATGCTTTGGATGAGGCTGGTTCGCGCGTTCACATCACCAACATCAATGTTCCCAAAAACATCATCGAGACCGAAAAGAAGATCGAGAATGTGAAAGAGGAGAAAAATAAAGTGGTGCGCAGCCAAAAGTATGAAGAGGCCGCACGACTTCGGGATACGGAGCGGCAACTGATGGAGCAACTGGAAACCGAGAAGAAACGTTGGGAAGAAGAAACCCGCAGTCATCGCGAAGAAGTAAGCGAAGAAAACGTAGCTGAAGTGGTGGCCATGATGACCGGTGTTCCGGTGCAACGCATCGCACAAAACGAAAGCGAGCGCCTGGTGAACATGAACGAAGAACTGGAAGGTGCGGTTATTGGTCAGGATAATGCTATCGCTAAAGTGGTCAAGGCCATCCAGCGGAACCGTGCTGGTTTAAAAGATCCCAACAAACCGATTGGTACTTTTATCTTCTTAGGCCCCACTGGTGTTGGTAAAACCCAATTGGCCAAGGAGCTTTCCCGTTATTTGTTCGATAAAGACGATTCGCTCATTCGAATTGACATGAGTGAATACATGGAGAAGTTTGCAGTTTCGCGCTTGATCGGTGCCCCTCCCGGATACATTGGCTATGAGGAAGGTGGACAATTGACTGAGAAAGTACGCCGTCGTCCTTACTCGGTGGTGCTCCTGGATGAAATTGAAAAAGCCCACCCAGACGTTTACAACTTGTTGCTGCAGGTTTTGGACGATGGTCAGATTACGGACAGCCTGGGTCGTCGGATAGATTTCCGAAATACCATTATCATCATGACCTCCAACATTGGTTCACGCCAGTTGAAAGACTTTGGACTGGGTGTTGGCTTTAGCACCTCTGCCCGGAAAGATGCTGCGGATGATGTTACCAAAGGAGTAATTGAAAAAGCATTGCGCAAAACCTTTGCTCCTGAGTTTCTCAACCGGATTGATGATGTGGTGCTGTTCAATACCTTGAAACAAGACGACATCTTTAAAATCATTGACATTGAACTGAAGCACCTGTATGGTCGTGTGGAAACGATGGGCTACAACATCTCGTTGACCGAAACGGCTAAAAAGTACATTGCTGAAAAAGGATATGACGAGCAATTTGGAGCACGTCCGCTAAAAAGGGCCATTCAGAAGTACTTGGAAGATCCTATGGCAGAAGAGATTATTAAATCCAACATCAACGAAGGCGATACCCTGGTAGTAGACCTCGATGAGAAAAAGGAGGAAGTAATCATCAAAGTGCAAAAAGCACGTAAAAAGCGTAAGAAAACCGAAGAAGAAGGCGAAGGCGAGTAAGCTTCTCCACTACTTCACCGAATATTTATCAGCGGTAGCCACACATTATGGGCAACAGCTTTTATTATGCTTTGATCCAAAAAAACGTGCCCTTCAAACACGCACCATTGGGTAGCGCTCGACGGGCACGTTTAACAATTCAGCTTAAAATTGATTCAAAAGCTTAAAACTCTTGAGGGTCTGTTGGTGGTAGATTATTCGCCGTCGTAAATACAAGCGAAATTGCGGTTGATCCAAATTAAATTGGTCGGGGGACCGAACGCGTTGCCCACATCGTCTGTCGTACTCAATCCTGGACATATTCCTACTACACCATTGTTGCTACCTCCACTTCCATCAATCACAATGATGGCGCTCACTTCGAAGCCTGGAGGAACGTTGTTGATGGTGTAGTTGTTGGCCCCCGGGTTCACTACGCTCGTTGGAGAAATATCACTTGGATCTGCGATGTAGCAATCACTCGGATTATTGACGTCACAAAGTTTGAACAACACCTGAGGATAGGGATTGGCAGTGGTGTTCTCAATCGTAAAATTGAGCGTGGTCTGAGCTTGTACGTGCGTTGCTGCCATTAAGCTCAAAACCAGAGCGAGGGCTGGAATAAAACGGGTAAAAAATTTGAAGTTTTGCATTTTTGTTTGGGTTGTTGCCAAGATTGTATTCCCAGCATTTTTAAAAGTTTAACATATTTACTGAATTGTTTTACACAAAATTACAATAGCAATACTATCCATAATCCCCACTTTATACGGAAAATGAAATTGTGGAAAATGCGGTTTTATACTCAGGGAAACCCCTCACTATAGTGTTTGTAGCACACACCATCAAAAACGAATATCAGCCACAAAAAAGCCCCGCTAAACAATTTAGCGGGGCTTAAGAAAAGGTTGTGGCATTTTATCAATTGCCCATCTCAGACATAAACTTGATGCGCATGAGTCGTATTTCGTCTTCCGAATACTCATCATCTCCCAGTTCTTCGATTGCGGCTTCTACCGAATCGGTGGTAGCGTCTTCGCGAAAATAATCGTAGACTTCGTCTTGGTGGTCTTCGTCGAGCACATCGTTGATGTAGTAATTGATGTCGACTTTGGTACCAGAATAAACAATGTTTTCAATTTCGGTGATCAGCGCGCCCAATGAGAGGCCTTTCGCATCGGCAATGTCTTCCAGTGGCACTTTCCGGTCGATGCTTTGAATGATGTAAACCTTTTGTCCGGATTTGTTCACCACCGATTTGACCACCATATCCTGAGGCCGTTCGATGTTGTTATCTTCTACGTATTGCTTTATGAGTTCCAAAAAGGGCTTGCCAAACTTAATGGCTTTCCCAGCCCCTACTCCTACGATGTTTTTCAATTCCTCCATGTCGATGGGAAATTGATTGGCCATGTCTTCCAAAGAAGGGTCTTGAAACAAGACAAAAGGTGGTAGATTCTTTTGTCGGGCAATCTTTTTGCGCAACTCTTTCAAGAGGTTGAACAAGGCCTTGTCAGCTACCTGATTGCAATGCTTTTGGTTTTGGGCCAATGCTGAATTCGCCTGTAGTTGATCATAATCATGATCGCGGATGATCATGAACGAACGAGGAGTAGCCAAAAACTGCTGACCCTTTTCCGTGATTTTAAGGCAGCCGTAAGATTCAATGTCTTTGTTGATCAACCCGGCTACGGTAGTTTGCCGCACTACAGCCATCCAGAATTTGTCGTCATGATCTTTGCCTGATGCGTAAAGCGGCAGCTGATCGTGCTTATAGGATATAGCTTCGGAAGTACCTTTCCCCATCACTACATCTAAAATGTGCTTGGCCTTGAACCGCTCTTTTAGGGTACCAATGGCCTGCAACAGCAACACTACCTGATCACGTCCTTCGACCTGTTCCTTCGGGTTGGTGGCATTATCGTCCATTTTGGCACCTTCTCCGTGCTCCTCATCAAATTCTTCTCCGAAATAGTGGAGCAAAAACTTTCTGCGCGACATGGCGGTTTCAGCGTAAGCCACTACTTCTTGCAGCAGTTGGCGACCTACTTCTTGTTCGGCCACTGGTTTGCCCTGCATGAACTTCTCTAGCTTTTCAATGTCTTTGTAGTCGTAGAAGGCTACGCAATGACCTTCGCCACCGTCCCGGCCGGCACGTCCGGTTTCCTGATAGTATCCTTCCAGACTTTTGGGCATGTCAAAATGAATCACGAAACGCACGTCGGGCTTGTCAATACCCATACCAAAGGCAATGGTGGCCACAATTACGTCCACTTCTTCCATCAAAAACTGGTCTTGATTGTTGGCACGGGTGGCGGCATCGAAACCGGCATGGTAAGGCAAGGCCTTGATGCCGTTGACAATAAGGGTTTGGGCTATTTCCTCTACTTTTTTCCGGCTCAGGCAATAGATAATGCCCGATTTGCCTGATTTCCCTTTAATGAACTTGATGATTTCTTTAAGGGCATTGATCTTGGGACGTACCTCGTAAAAAAGGTTGGGCCGGTTGAAAGAAGATTTGAAAGCGCTGGCACGCGCCATTCCCAAATTTTTCTGAATGTCTTGCTGTACCTTGGGCGTAGCCGTTGCCGTAAGGGCTATGATCGGTGTGTTTTCATCGATGCCCCGGATCATCTCTTTGATCCTTCGGTATTCCGGTCGAAAGTCGTGGCCCCACTCCGAAATGCAATGTGCTTCATCTACGGCAACAAACGATACTTTGATGCCGCGCAGAAAGTCAATGTTTTCTTGCTTGGTAAGTGATTCGGGAGCGACATATAGCATTTTGGTATACCCCGCTACGATATCGGATTTTACACGTTGAATCTCTCCCTTGGAGAGGGATGAATTCATAAAGTGTGCAATCGAATCGTTGGTATGGAAACCGCGCACGGCATCCACCTGATTTTTCATCAGCGCAATGAGGGGAGATATGATGACGGCAGTACCTTCACTAATGAGGGCCGGCAGTTGATAACAAAGGGACTTTCCTCCGCCAGTAGGCATTATAACGAAGGTGTCGTTGCCATTCAACAAATTTTGGATGATCTCCTCTTGCTCGCCTTTGAATTGGTCGAAACCAAAATGCCGCTTAAGCGCATCTGCAAGGGAAACATCTTCACCAATAATCATCTTTGTATACGGGTTGTTTTTTTATCGCTTACGTTCCGCAAACTTCAAGGCTTGATTGGTTTAGCAATCAAAGGCTTTTTCGATGCGGTTCCCAATAAATGGAATGTAGAAAATTGGGTCGGTAGGCAAGCGGTGTTTCTGGGGATGATCCGATCCGACTCAAAAAAGAGCCGTAACGATAATTTTAGGATAAATTTGTAAACTAAATATACAACAAACCTAGCGGTTGGGTTGCGATTGGGAGGCACTTTTTTTCAACCGAAATTACGATTATGAACAAGTTAGAAATCAGGGAATCGGCACAGCGAACCTTGCGACTCGAAGCGGAGGCAATCCAAGGCGTAATCGAATCGGTAGACGATCAATTTGTAGCAGCGGTAGAAATGGTTTTTAGCAGCCAAGGTCGTTTAGTAGTAACCGGAATCGGAAAAAGTGCCAACATTGCCAATAAGATAGTAGCTACCTTGAATTCTACCGGTACCCCTGCGGTTTTCATGCATGCCGCCGATGCTATTCACGGAGACCTGGGAAACATACAACGCAACGATGTGGTGATGGCTCTTTCTAAAAGTGGCAACACGCCCGAAGTGAAAGCCCTGGTTCCTTTGATTAAAAATATGGGCAACAAGCTCATTGCCCTATCGGGCAACGCCCAGGGATACCTGGCGCAACACGCCGACTACTTTTTGAATGCTTCGGTTACCAAGGAGGCTTGCCCCAACAACCTTGCCCCTACTACCAGCACCACCACCCAATTGGCCATTGGAGATGCTTTTGCGGTTTGTTTGCTTGAGATGCGTGGCTTTTCCAGTCAAGATTTTGCGCGCTATCATCCCGGAGGAGCATTGGGCAAGCGTTTGTTTTTAAGGGTTCGTGACCTCTTGCACAAGGAAGACAAACCCTCAGTAGCACCCAACACCCCCATGCAAGAGGTGATCTTAGAGATTTCTTCCAAGCGTTTGGGAGTTACTGCCGTAGAAAACGAGGGCCAACTGGTAGGTGTCATCACCGATGGAGACCTCCGGCGAATGCTGGAAAAAGGAGGTGACTTGCAACAGTTAAAAGCGGAGGCCGTCATGGGGCACAACCCCAAAACGGTGCAAGCTGATGCACTGGCGGTGAGTGCACTCCAACTCATGGAGCAACACAACATCACGCAGGCACTGGTGGTAGAAGATCATCAATACATTGGCGTGGTGCACCTGCATGACTTGTTGCGTGAAGGAATTCACTGAGCCCAATTCCCCCAATACCTTTCAGGAGTTACTGCTAAAAGCCGTTCCTTTTGGACGGTTCAATAAGTGCTAGTTCTTTTCGTCAGCTCGGTTGTACCCTACCGGGAAAATGAAAAAATGATGGCCGTAGTTACAAAAACGAGGAGAAAGATAGACAGCGTCTTGCTCAAAAGGTGTTGCACCTCAAAGTGGTCTCCAATTACCAAAGACCAATAGCTATAAAAACAACCTACTGGCAATGCTCAGCAGAGCATTTGTTTTTTAAGCCATATCTACGATTGGAAGGGATTACTTAACGGTTTCTGTGTTGAAGACGAATTCAGAAATGGATTCACCGTTTTTAAAGAAGAATTTCCCGCCCCAATTGTGAACCACCTTTTTGTATTCGTCTCCCTTGCCATCGCGAACCACGATTCGGGTGATGATCGTTTTGGTGGCTTCTTTGGTTATTTCTTCCGTTACACCTTCGGGGTATTTTTGGGCCAACTCGTCCACAAACTTTTCTTCTTTGGTTTCGGAGTCAGTCTCTTTGGGCTTGGTGGTTCCCATAGCAGCGATCAGTTCCCCAATTTCATCCAACCGCTTTTGGGGATAATCTTCCTCTGGCTTCACCTTTTTGGCCTCTAAATAATCCCGTTTAGCCGCACCGTATTGTTTGTTGTCAAAAGATCCGTCAGCAGCTGCAATCAACCGGTCATATTTTTCCTGACGGGCTTTTTCGCGCTCGGCCGCAATGCGTTTTTCTTCTGCTTCCCGAGCCATAGCGGCCTTTCTTTTGGCTATCTCGCTTATCTTTTCCCGAGGATATGCTTCTTTGGGCTTGATGTCTATTGCCATTTGATAGCTGGCTTTGGCCTGCTCGAATTCATTGCTGGCCAACAAGCCATCGGCCTTCGAAATAAGGTCTTTATACTCTTGTTCCTTTTGAAGTTCGGCATCTTTGGCCGCTTGGTTGGCTTTTTCTTTGGCCGCAATGTCAGCCAAAATGCCTTCAATCTCCTTAATCTTCCGGGGGGGATAAGGCGCATCTGTTTTCACCTTAAGTGCGGCTTCGTAACCCGATTTAGCTTGGACATATTCTTTCGCACCAAAATCTTTATCGGCCTGGGCAATGAGGCGTTGGTACTCTTGCTCTTTTTCTTTTGCTGCTTTTGCTGCGGCTTCTTTATCCGCCATTTCAGCCAGTAAGCCATCAATTTCAGCAATACGGGTTCCCGGGTAAGGCTCTTCCGACATTACCCCTTGCGCTTGTTGGTAAAGACCTTTTGATTGGGCATACTCCTTTTTCTCAAATGCCTTGTCAGCATCGGCAATAAGCGACTGGTATTGCTCCTGCTTTTTGGCTAGCTCAGCCGCTTCAGCAGCCGCTTTTTCTTGTTCATCCAACAAATTAGCAATAGCGGTAATTCGCTCTTGTGGATAGTCTTCGTCGGGCTTGGCATCACGTGCCGCCGTGTATTGTTTCCGGGCTTCTTTCCAATCTTCGTTATCGAAAGCAGCATCGGCCAACTGTATAAATTTCTGATACTTCGCTTCTTTCTCTGCGGCCAACTTTGCCGCTTCTTCTGCCGAGGCTTTTTCGGCGATCATTTCATCAATCTTGCGGATACGCTCTAGCGGATAGCCCGCATTTTCTTTCATTTTTAGCGCCTCCTGATAGCTGGCACGAGCTACCTGAAGCTGATCTTTATCAAACTCACCGTCGGCTTTGGCAATTTGCGCATCGTACTGTTCCTGAATGCGTTTAGCTTCGGCCTCAGCTTCTGCTTTGGCAGCTTTGTCTGCCGCCATCTCGGCCAATAACCCTTCAATTTCGTCGAGTCGCTTTTGTGGATACTTTTCTTCCTCCCTCACTCCCAAGGCCTTGCGATAGCCATCTTGAGCGGTTTCATAATCCTGCGAATCAAAGGCGGCATCAGCAGTAGTAATGAGGTCCTGGTATTGCCTTTCTTCCGCTTCGGCAGCAGCTTCAGCAGATTTCCGATCTACAATAATTTTGTCAATAGCAGCAATTTGCTCGTTGGGATAGGTTTCGTCGGGTTTTACGCCCAAAGCCTCGCGGTAGGCCGCTTTGGCAGCGTCAAATGATTCATCTTTAAATGCTTTATCGCCATCGTCAATGAATTTTTGATACTGTGCGTCTTTTTCCGCCAGTGCATCGGAAGCAATGATCCGATCGATTTCCTTGAGTTGCAAAGTGGGATGCTCGGCGTTGGATCGCATGGCCAGCGCATCCCGGTACCCATTGCGAGCGGTTTCCCAGTCACGTTCTTTGAAGGCCTTGTCGGCATCTGCAATAAGGTTGTTGTAGAATTCATCGGCCTTTTCTTTGGCCGCATTGGCAATGGCCTCGTCGATGGCTGCCAATTGTGCAGTAGGATAACTTTCTCCCGGGCGCTTGGCCAAGGCATTGTTGTATTCGCTTTTGGCAGCTTCCCATTCCTGTGCTTTGAACGCCTTGTCGGCCTTGTCGATGATGGCTTGGTACTCGGCATCAGCGGCAGCTTTTTCGGCATCGGCCAGCGCGGAATCAATGGCTTTCAACTGGTCCGCTGGATAGGTCTCCGACTCCTTCACTGCCAAAGCGTCTTTATAAGCCACCCTGGCCGTTTCCCAATCTTTGGCGCGAAAGGCTTTGTCGGCACGATCAATGGCTTCCTGGTATTTTTCAGCAAGAGCAGATTCTGCTCGGGCTTCTTCTTCCAACACCCCAATTGCCTTGAGCTGGTTGGTTGGTCTGGGGGCATCGGCTTTTATCTCCAATGCAGCCTCGTATCCTTTTTTGGCGAGATCGTAGTTTTTGTCCTTGAAGGCATTGTCGGCATCGGTCACCAATTGTTTGAACTTCTCTTCCTGGGCACGCACATCGGCTTCTTCCTTTGCCAAGGCTGCTTGCTGCTCTTTTAACTCTTTGAGTTTTTTGTCAATCTCGCTGATCTTCTCCTTCGGATACTTTTCCTTAGGCTTTACGGTCGAAGCTTCTTGGTAAGTCAAACGGGCGTCATCGTAAGATTCAGAGCCCAACAAGCCATCCGCTTTGGTGATCAGGTCGTCGTATTTCTTTTGAGTAGCTTCAGAATCAGATTCCAACTTATCGAGCTTAGTCAGCTGGTTGGTTGGATATTTTTCCTCCGGTTTCAACTTCAAAGCGGCTTCGTATTGAATGCGAGCGTTAAAGTAGTCACCGTCTTTCAGTGCCCGATCTCCGTCCTCAATAGAAGTAATGTAGTTGTCTTCCAACTCGGCTTTCGCATTCTCCAGCTCATTGATCATTTCTGCCAGCCGTTGCTGGATTTCGGCAGTGTAAGTGGCATCGTGGGTAAACTCCTTTTTGTCTTCGTTGTACTTCACAAAACCGATCGGTTCGTTGAGTACACTCATATCGAAACCAGGAATCTTCTTAAACAGTCCAACTCCACACTTGAACTCAAAGCCAAAAGCCCCCCGATCAGAGGGTACGTTGCGCGTGTCGAACTTGAGTTTTTTAGATGCGTAGCCATTTTTAGCGAATACTACCGTGTAGTCGTTTTCAAAATCGAGGATCACCTCAAAACTTCCATCGTCTACGGGTACCTTGTCCACCAGTTTATTGCCCACATACACCAGCACTTCGGCACCGGCCAGTTTCGACTTTTCTTCTTTGATGGAGCCGTGAATACGCAGCTTGCCTTCTACTTGCGAAAGTACCTTTTGCACCGTGGCACTGCACATAAGCAGAAAGACCATTAAGAGCAGTCTTACAAAGTATGTAGGTAATTTTCTCAACGATTGAAGTTCGGTTGGTCGAGATTCAGATGAGTTTTACGTGGGGGCTGCTTAACGAGGTTATTTTCCGTCTTAACAAATCTGATGCCGCTATCACAAACAAAGTTAACCTAAACAATAGAATTGAACACGAACAGAAGGCATTGGAAGGTAGAAGTCGAAATTGGCAAGGACTTTTATAATGCTTCTTTGGTTTAGTTTCACTCAATAAACGTTTGGATGTGGGTTTTCGTTTATTGGTTTTCAGGGTTTTCGTCCACCGCTTCCTCCTTCTCCTCCGGTTCTTTTTTCTTTTTTCGTTTTGCCTTCCGTTGCTCCCGGGCAATTTCGAGTATTTGATATTCCACTTCGTACCGCCGGTTTTCGGACCGCAGCGCTTCGGGATAAAAACCAGGCGGCCCATGGGGAACATCTGGTATTGCTTGCCAAGCCAAAAAGCCTATGGGGTCGACCACAAAGTTTTCGTCTACCCCCGATGAGGTAGGAAAAAGTTTTACATTGATGGAAAGCCGCTGCGGTTTTTCGGGCAGCAATTCAAGTGAAGCATTTCGGGTATCAACTTGGATTGTTTTACCAACAAATTCGGGGTAAACTAAACGAATCCAATACACCGAATCATAGGCCAACACCAGGGTAATACTCGAATCGAAGGTTTGCACTGGTTGCCGATCTTGCATCAAGGTATCCCACAAATGGCATTTTCCTTGCAAGATGGGTTCGTCTGCCCCCGGCAGCTGCACTTGAACATTGATTTGCAATTGAAGCGCAGTATCGCTCTGCCCCAATAGCTCCAGCGAGAAGGTAAGCGAAAGAATCGCTAATATTGACCGAAAGCAGTTGTTGAAATGCATGGGGTGGTTCTACCCCGAAAAAATACTCAAATCACATGGGATCAGAAGCAAAGGTGATGGTTTTGGGTGCCGGTATGGTCGGTCATGTAATGGCCCTGGACCTGGCACCGCACTTTCAGGTAGTCGTACTCGATCATGATACCGGGCGGTTGAAGCCCCTGGAAGCACGAGGACTAAGTACTCAGGTGGTGGACTTTAAGCAGACGCAAGCACTGAAAACTGCCGTTACCGAAGCTGATGTAGTGGTTGGGGCCGTTCCGGGATACCTGGGTTTTGAAACCCTGAAAGCGGTTCTGGAAACCGGTACACCAGTGGTAGACATTTCTTTCTTTCCTGAAAATGCTTCGGAGCTCCATGCACTGGCAGTAGAAAACCAAACTACTGCTTTGGTAGATTTTGGTGTAGCTCCTGGTATGGACAACCTTATTCTTGGGTATTGGTCACAACGGGCCAACATTGAAAAATTTGAATGCCTGGTAGGCGGACTGCCCCGACAGCGCAACTTACCTTACGAGTACAAAGCTCCTTTCTCTCCCATCGATGTGATAGAAGAATACACCCGGCCGGCTCGTTTTCGCAGATTGGGTCAAGAAATCGTGAAAGAGGCTCTATCAGAACCCGAAATGCACCATTTTGAAAAGGTAGGACACCTCGAAGCTTTTCTGACGGACGGTTTGCGGTCATTGCTAAGCTCCTATCCTCAAATACCAAACATGGTAGAAAAGACCTTGCGCTATCCCGGTCATCGGGCCAAAATGGAAACCCTGCGCGATGGCGGATTTTTTAACAATCAACCCATAAAAGTGGGCAATCAGGAAATAATTCCACTGGAGGCCACCGCTGCCTTGCTCTTGAAGCAGTGGGAATTGGGTCCTCAAGAGGAAGAGTTTACGGTAATGCGGGTTTCGGTTGCCGGACAAAAAGCAAATCAGGCCTGGAAGACCGTATATGACCTATACGATGAACGCGATTCGAAAACCGGCTTCTCCTCCATGGCACGAACGACTGGCTTTACTTGCGCTGCTGGCGTTCACCTCTTTCTTTCCAAGCGTTTTACCGACTACGGAGTTTTCCCTCCCGAAAAAGTGGGCGAAAAGACGGGATGTTTTGAATTTGTTTTGGAGTATTTGGCCGAACGTGGAGTACACTACCAACTGAGCGAAACGGTGGCTGGTTAAGGATAGAAGACAATTCTTCCTGGAATGATGCCGGTGGAAAAACTGCCTAACAAGGTTCCATCGGTAGCACACCGCAATACCTCACCTTCCTGTAGGTAATCTTTGGCATCTCCCAAATATACCTCTCCCGTATTGGGTGCCACTTCAATGCTGTAAAACCGGGTGCCGGTTGCGGGAGCAACAAAGGGTTCTTCGATGAGCTGAGGGCTACTGATCTCGAAACGGCTCACCGTCTTGGAGAGCAAGTAAACCCAATTGTTGGTGGAATCGATGGCCAACCAGGCAATGGGCTGATCGTTGGATATTTCTATAGAATCGGTCACCTGTTGAGAACTTTGATCGATGCGGTAAAGCATGGTGTTGTAATCCGGTGCTTCTTTGGTACCGCAAACCCAAATGGTATTTTTATCATCCAACAGTATATCGTTCGGGTCAACCCCTAAAGGAATCGCACTTTCTATCTGATCGTTGTCAGGATTTAAGATCAATACCTCCCGATTCCCGTCTTTGTGGCACGCCCAAATTTTATCTTCTACCACAATCATTTTCTCCACCCATCCATTTACTGGAATGGTGGCGGCAATGTCAAGTGAGGAGAGGCGTACCTTGTAAATTTGGTCTTCATACAAATCGGACACATAGCCGAAAGTTGCTCCAAACGGCAACAGGTAGCGAGGAGAATTGAATCCAGTTCCAGTAAGCTCTACGGTAAAGGTGTTGAGGTCGATTTTCTCAATCTTTTGGCTGTTGTTGACCACCAGATAGCCGGTTTGATCAACAATGGTAAGCGATTGGGCCACATCACCAGGCCCTACCCCGTTGGACGCCTCGAATATGGTTTGCCACACTTCTCCATTGGTCGGATTAAAATAAGTGACACTGGCATTGCCAAAAGTGAAATTGCCCTCGTTAAGCACAAAAACGCTACCCGGCTGAAAGTCTCCTTCGGGTACACAAGGCGGAGCACCATCGTCTGGATTGCAACCGAGCAAAGCCAGCAGCACCATCGATAGTCCAAAGAAAGTTTTCCAATTCACGACTTACCGAATTGATAGCGAAGGGAAATGGCATACTGCCTGCCGGGCATCGGCCGGTTGAGAATCGCCTGGTAATTGACATTCAACACATTGCGCACTTCTCCCCTTAATTGCCAGTGGCCAATTTTACTTTTCCAGTTCCGATGGGCACTGAGGTGCAGCAATTGAAAAGCGGGTAAGCCATCGGTATTGGCATTGTTGGTAAACCGTTCGCCGGTGAACTGCCAATGGACGTTCATTTGATAAGCTTTGCGCTGAAGGCCAAACCGTTGATTGAATTGATGGACCGGAACATAAAGCAATTGCTTTCCTTCAGCTGCATCACCCGGAAAAGCCGGCTCCCGGTTGACAGCCCGGGTGTACGCATAATTTCCGCTCCAAACGAATTGGTAAACGCCCCAATCAAGGTTCCAATTCAACTTGGTCTCTATGCCATAGTGATCTACCGTCCGTAAATTTTGGGGCGACCAAAAACCACTTTCCAAAGGCGACCACAGAATCCAGTCGCGGATGACCCCATAAAATCCAGCTACTTCGAAATCGAGTTCGGTTGGCCCCTTCGATGGCCTCCAAAGCCAATTGGAAGCCAATTCGTAATGCCACCCCACTTCAGTTCTTAAATTAGGATTGCCTCCGGGATTCCAGTACAAATCGTTGAGACTGGGGATACGTAACGTGCGGGTGGCGTTTCCTCGAATCTGCCAGGCAGGTCGCAACCGATAGTTAATACCGACTGCAGGTTGTAGCGGAAGTCGCTCTTCGTTGTTCCACTCCTGGCGCACCAGGGTATTTAGCGAAAGCCGATGGTGAGCTTGCCACTCCCCTTGAATTTGACCTCCGGGCCGCACTTGTTGCTGGCGGCTGCCAATGCCGGTGGAACTCGCCTGAAAGTAGTCGAGGTTGGCTTTGGCCTTCAAGGTCCAGTTTTGCAGGCCGGTATACTGGGCTTGCAACGTGGGATGAAAACCATCGGTAGCGAAGCGCGAAAAAATTTGTGCACTGCGGTCCTGGTATTGCAGCTGATCGTGTGTGTAACCGGTACGTGCCAACCACCGCCAATCGGTCATCGCGGTATTTTCCCATTCAGCCATGGCGCGGTGCACCTGGTCTTGCTGATCCTGCTGGCTAATGGCCGTGGAAGTTAGCAACCCGGGAAGTTGACGGTCGCTGCCCGCATACATATAGCGCACAGCCACACGGTTGGTAGACGACGGCCGCCAATAGAGTTCTTGCTGCAGGCCGGATTGCTCCAACCCTGCGTGCTCCATTTCTTCTACCGGCTCATTGATGCGGCTAGTGTTGCGGTACTCAAAATTGTTTTCTGCCTGGATAGCATACCAGCGGGTAACCGCCTGTAGTTTTCCTTTGCCGTACCGCAACTGGGTCGATACCCGGTGATCGCCAAAGCTGGCCGTGCGCAAAAACACCTGGCCACGAAAACCGTCATCAAAACGCGTGTTGCCTTTGAGGTTAACGGCTCCCCCCAATCCTCCGCTGCCCAAACCAAGGCTGGCTCCGCCATGGCCCAGGTACAATTGATCGGCGAAAGCAATTGGCACCAAGGCCAAATCGGTGTGCCCCAACGTAGGTGTGTTGGCCGGAATACCGTTCCAAAATAGTTGAGTATGAGAGGCTCCCGTGCCCCGAAAAGAAACGGTAGCAAGGGAGCCTATGCCATAAGATTTTACAAAAACCGGTGTAGTCTCGCTCAAGACGTCGGCAACCGATTGCCCTTGATAAGCATTGAGCGTAACCGAATCTAATTTTGTGCCAGTGAATCCGTTGAGGTGCTCTGCTCCTAAAAAACTGTTGGCCACCACCATGCCTTGAGGCAGCAAGATGGTATCGTTCAAACCGCCTACCGAATCGGTTTCGGCTTGTGCCCAACCCTTCGTGCTCACCAGGGAGAACAGACCCATACATAGCCCACAGCAAAGCGGGAAAAGCAATCGGCCGGATCGACCTTTAATTAAGAGCAGGAGCGGATTTCTCAAACACCATTAGTTTTTCACCAAACGCACTGTTTTGGCCTGGCCTTCGGAGCGCAATTCCAACAGGTAAACGCCAGCCGACCAATCGGCTACATTCAAAGTTACGGAATTGCCCAGCCCCAAGTTGGCCGACTGGTGGTGCAGCAAACGACCGGAAACATCGCGAATCAGAATTTGAGCGTTGGGAGCATTCAAACCGCCAACTACCCAAAAGTTAGCCGCAGGATTCGGAAACACCTGAAGGGCTTCCAACGAATATTCTTCCACACCGATAGGATTGTTGATGTTGATTACCAAAGTAGCAGTATCACAAAGGGAAGGGCTACCGTTATCACAAATGCTGTAGTCGATGTTTTGGGTGGCCGTGGTTCCTACAAAAGCTACAAACTCGATGCTATCTCCATTCAAAACGGTGGCATTGCCAAAAGCGAGGGCTGTACTAATAATACTGGTCGTAAGGTCGTCTCCATCTACATCAAAATCATTGGCTTGCACATCAAATACTTTGGTGATGATGTTGGTGCTCACCGTATCGTTGAAAGCATAAGGTTGTGCATTTCCTTGACGGTAAAAAATACCAATGGCCTCTGGCGAAAAGCCGGCTTGTAGTGGCATGAGGTAGCTTCCTCCTTCGAAAATGGCTCCGGTATTGAAGGTTACAAAATCGGATTGCGTCAGATACTGGCGGTCGTTGATCGTATCGACCGCAAAGGCCAAAATGTTGGAATCCATGGCCACGGTGCTGGTAATTTGCTGGGTGGTGAGGTCCCAAACTCCGATACTGTCCATGCCAACCTGTCCGAATCCGTAGTTGCCACCGTAGCGGAAATACAATTCATTGCCATCGATGTACGCCTGGGAGCCGTAAGGGTTGGTGCTCACATTGGCTGGAATAGATACCGTGCTGGATGCCTGCGTCATTACATCATAGGAGGTAAGGCTGTTGCTGCCTTCATTCACACCGTAAATCGTGTTGCCTTCCACCAACAAACGACCAAGGCCTTCCCCATTATTGCTGAAGGTAATGTCTCCAGCCTGTTGCAGTGTGGTGAGGTCTACCTTGGTGAGGTAACCGGCTGAATCCTGAAAAGAGGAAGAAGTAAAATTGCGCGCAATGTAAGCGGTGTCGCCAATGACAACGATATCTTTTACCGGTTCGGGAATATCAACTGAATCCACAAAAGCCAGGGTGTTTTTATCGAAAACACGCAGGTTGTGGCCCGTGATGGTGCCCCCAAATGGTCCAAACCAGTTTCCTACCAATACGTAGTTCGCACTTACCGCAATGCTGATGGCACTTTCGGCACCGGGAGTGGTAAATTTGTTGGCCGCTACCCGTTGGCGCGTATTCAAGTTGTAAGATACGATCGAATCCTGAGCCGATACGTACAGCATAGCGTCTTCAATCGCAATGTTCTGTACCGATTGGGTTTGAATCGTATCAATGGTTTCATAAATGTCGAGCACCGGATCGTATAGTGTGATGTTGACATTTTCTAAAGGATCACCAAACCGCCCGCCATTGGCAATCACAATTTGGTTGACGGAAACCTGGGCCAACGCCCATTGTCCGATTAACAGGAAAACACAAGTGTAAGCAAAGGATGAAATCCTCATAAGTTTGGTTTTGGGTGCCGAAACACCGAGTTTAAAATGTTACACAAGCGGGAAGGGAGGAAATACCCAACAAAGGGAAGATTTCGACCTTGCTTTTATCCCGAAAGCATAGTTGAATTGGTTTTTCGGCAGGTCTTCTGACTTCTCCCCCTACTAAGAGCACCTTCCCATTCCAAAAACGGAACAGTGGCCTAACGCTCAATCGGGTTGGCGAACCGAAGTTCACCGTGGATTTCACAGCTGCGGGAACAGTACCGGAATTGCTTTGAGGGCGCACCGGTTTCCCTTTTAATCCTGTCTATGAAAACAACAGGAACCGGAAAACGGGTGCAAATATAGCTTTATTTAAATCTATAACAAGCACCAGAAGCAGCTTAACGATTGAGGCGATGGATTAGCGGAGAATTTTACGTACAAATGCTACCGTAAAGTAAGACATCAGAAAGAGGCCGATCCAGCCTTCTACACTGGAAATCCAACGGACGTGGCCTTGCGGAAAGTGGTCGCCATAACCGATGGTGAGGAAAGTGATGGCACTGTGGTAAAAGGATTTGCCTACCAGACTCACTTCATCGGGCACCGAGGCAACAATGTCTCCTCCACCGCCCAATATGACCAATACATATAAAATACTGAAAACAATGTAGACGAAAATGGAGCTGGAAAGTACCCGCAGAGGGTCGGTGGCAAACAAGCCCATCTTATCAAAAACCAACCATTGAAATCCCATAGAGGGATACACCCACAGGGCGTTTAAAGACCGTTCTTTTAGTTTTTGCTCTTTCCAGGCCTTGAGTTCGCTCCGCTTGAACAAGACGTACACTTTGTCTTCGTCGATGTATTGGCCCGAGGTCCGCAGGTCTTCTTTCAGTAGCCGGTATTGTTCTGCTTTTTGCGCGGCAGTGGTATCGGGCTGTTCTCCAATCAGTCGGTCAATGCCATTCAATTGATAGTCGAGGTTCAAGCGCCCCAAATTTCGCATGCGTTTCAAATACAACAACTTTACGTCTACGGCGGCTTCTCCGGGCTGAAAATCGACCAGATCGCGGACTACCGCATAAGACAGATCGATGACTTGTGCTTTTGCTACCCTCAAGTCGGCATAACCATTTAAGGTAGCAGCGGTAAGGGTAATGCGCTTGGCTTTTGCTCTCAAAAAAGAGAGCTTGCCCTGACCAAAGGTGGCCCGTTCGAACAGCACTTCGTTTGGACCAAAATCTACCCGGTCAAAAAACACGGCCCCTCTTCCGTAAAGCGTGGAGGTGAAATTGATTTTTCCCTTGCCAAACTCCGACTCACTGAAAATCACTTCTCCATCTCCAAAGTCACAACGCCTGAAGTCGGCTTTGCCTTCTCCAAACTCACACTTGCCAAAGTTGATGCGCTTGCCGCGAAAAACTGCTTTATCAAAAGAGATTCCCCCTTTGCGAAAGCGTGAAAAATGAAAATCGGTATCGCCAGTACCAAAATTGGTGTTTCGAAAACTCACCTTACCTTCTTTGAATAAGGCATTGACGAAGAATACATTTCCACCCTGAAAAATGGCGCTTTCAAAAGTGGCGGTGCCCTTGCCAAATTCGGCAAAACGAAAATCAACACTGCCTTTGCCAAAATAGACCCGCGAGAAGTCTACATCTCCTTCTTTAAAAAGACACTTATTGAAATTGATGTGTCCTGATCCAAAAGTGGCGTTATCGAATTGCACATTGCCTTGGAACTCAGCTCCAGAAAAATCGGTGGTGCTGTCGGATTCAAAAAAGGCGCGGTGCGCATTGAAATTGCGCAAAATCACCGGGTCGGTGTTCTCCATGTTTTGCCGCATGCGAAAAGTAGAAAGCGACAAACCCGACACGTAGCAGTGGTTGAAATCTACCTCGGTATCGGAGAGTAACCGTTGGTAAATGTCTTCTTCGGTAAGCAAGGCATAATCTTGCGAGGCCACAATGTTGCCATTTGCATCGATAAACGACACCGCAATGGTTTGCTTCGACAACACTTGATGATCGATCATAAAAGGTTGATCGATGATGGAGGTCTTGTAAGTAGAAGGTATTTGATCCAGGAGGCCGATCATGAATTCGAAAGATACAAAAACCTGACAGCAAATCGCCCCCTGTAAAAGTTAGAGCGCAATTACCGGATCGTCGAGCGCAATACAACCACCGGAAACGATGCGGGCCGTTATGCCGCCATGCCCCCGCATCGCATTGTAACCACCGGGGCCGAGGTTTTCTTCCATTCGCGAACAGGGATGGGCCAATCCGGTACCTTCTAAAACAACCCCACCAATGCTAAAGCTTCGGTTTTTCAGCGCCAACAAGTTGATTTGGCGCACCACAATGTTTCTACGAATCAACCCTGGATCAAGCGTATCCCTGTGCATTAGACTCGCCACGGTATCCAGGTGCTCACCCTGAATGAGGGTGACCTCCCGCCTGGTGGAAGAACGGGCCATGAACCGATCGCCCTCTAAGCCTTCACCGGGAGTGGCTTTTACTTTCGAACAGGCTACTAAGGCCGCTCTGCGTGCCGGGCGCAATCCTATCCAGGTAACGACTCCCGGTTGGGGAAAACGCCCCATCAACTCGTCCAGATTTTCCATGTGCGCTTTGGGTTTATAGAGGTAGAAATGTACTTAGCAATCCTGTCACTTCTCGATACCAGCTTCCTGCAGAAGCTCACTCGAAGTAACAGACACTTTTAAAGTACTGATATACAGAAATATAAAACCTTTTATCGCCGAAATTCACAGCTCCAAAATTCAACTTCAAAGGAGGTTAACGGATGGTATTTAATAAAAGAGAATTATAGTGGTAGGCTGCTCCAACGAGGTATAATTTGATTCAAAGGTAACACAGGCGGTAAATTTCCCTAAAGTGAGTTCGTTAATGTTGCACTTCTCCCACTCCACTACCCCAATGAACCCCATAGCCTTATTTCTGGTGTTGTACCTCCTAAACCACCTGAGTGTTGGCTTGGTTCGAGCCCAACTCCGACACCGAAGGTACCGCTACCTCAAAGCTACCCACTTTGGTGTTTCGCTAAAACGCAGGATGTTTCGGAGCGGCACCTTTCTCTGGGCTATTTTCTTCACGGCAAGCGAATATTTACTGCTTTATCCCTCCCTTTTGTTTTAGACCAGGCACCACACCTTAGAAAGGCAATTCTCTTCTACAGTCATTTTTTTCACTCCCTACTGACACAGGGTTGTCACCTCGCCTCCGTTGATTTGCTCAAAATCACAAAATCAACCCACTACTACTATGAGTACTACCACGCTTGAAGCATTTCCAGTAATCGGTATTTCTGTAAGAACGAGCAACCAAGATAACCGTGCGATGAAAGACATTCCTGCCTTGTGGCAACGCTTTCAGCAGGAAAACGTGCTTCAAAACATTCCCAACATGGCCAGCGGGGAAGTGTATTGCATCTACACCGAATACGAAGGCGACCACATGCAACCTTACACGGTGGTGATCGGCTGCCAGGTTTCGAACCTGGAAGAAGTTCCCGAAGGAATGACCAGCCTCACCATCCAAGCAGGCAGTTACGAAAGGTTCGAGGCCAAAGGAAATATGTTGGAAGGGGCAGTTGCGCAGGCCTGGTACGCCATTTGGACTTCAGAACTTGACCGTTGCTATCAAACCGATTTTGAAGTATACGGTGAAGATGCACGAGACATGACCAATGCCCGAGTCGATGTAATGGTCGGCGTGAAATAAACCAACCATGGTGTCTTTAAAACCATGACCAGTGGCCTATCTAATGTTTACGATTAAGGATAGGGCGTGAAAAGCGCCCTATTCTTCTAAAGGAGGCACCTTAGCCAATACACCCTTGGCCTGTTGGTGAAACGTATGGCTGGTATCGGCGGCCATCATTGCCCAAAGTCGGTGTGCATTGGGCCGGTCATCTCCCAGGAAATAGGACAAACTGGCCCACCATTGGGCCTCCTTCTGGTGCGGTGAGGGTAGTTTACCCGCTTCGTTGAGGGTATTTGCCGCATCAAGGGGCTGTGGTGGCGATTGGTACAATTGGCTGAGGCCCAACAGAAGCTGCTGCTGGGGTTTCAGCTGCCCTTTTGCTTGCATTGCCTCCAGCATTTGCCGCGACTCCACATACTTTTCTTGCTGATAGAGCTCAAAACTGGCCTGCCAATCCTCTTCCAAGGTACCGGGTTGTTTGTAAGCTTCCATGCTTTCGGAATAAGGTTTCAACAAGTAATCTGCCACCGGATGTGGCGTGGACAAAATGGGCGAAAGCACGAAAAATGCAATGCCAGGGAGACCAATCAACAGAAAGGCACCGAGCAATAATTTCCAGCCTGCGGTAGAATTTTTAGGGAATTCGTCTGCCATAAGGCGGCAGGAATCAATTCATGCTGTTGAAAGCAGATTCCAGGTTTTCAGCAATTTGAATGATGGAATCAAGACGGGTGAGCTTGAGAATTTGCATCACCTTGGGTTGCACATTGCAAAGCGCCAACTTACCGCCACCGTTGGTGACCGAGGTATAGGAAGAGATAACCTCGCCAATACCGGTAGAATCCACCAATTGCAGGCCTTCCATATCCAGAATCAACTTGTTTTGCCCTTCACTCAAACAATTTTGAACGGCTTTTCGTAGGTTATTTTGACTATGCGCGATGGTTAGTTTTCCCGACAGGTCGAGAATGGTAACATCGTTCATTTGGCGGCTCTGAATATCAAAAGACATAGGAAATGGAATTTGGCGCTAAATTAGGATAATTACTTCAGCTGACGAACGGTATGTTTTAGCCAATACGGCGGCATTAAGTACCTTAGCGGCCTTTAGTCCTTCAATTTCAGCGCTTATGTTCTACGGTAAGTTTCCCAAGCTATCCACCAAAGACCACATTTTCAGAGCTATTCTATTGGTGGTGGTTGTGGCGCTGTGTGTGCTTTATTCCAAACATTGCTAAACGTAGCGCACGGTAGTGATCTATTGGCGCAACCATTTCAGCAATTGGCGTTTGCTCTGGAGGTCTTCAAAGAGCCAACTGCTGTAGGCCAAAGGAAAAACGGGTAGGCCGGCCCGTAAAAAACTGGAATATCGTTGCAGCGGTATCGCCTCAAAGGTGGGCCCGGGATATCCTACCAAGTCAATACCTTTCGTTTTTCCCTGGTAGCTCACCACCAAATCCAACTCTCCGCCACCCAATCGGTAACCGGTGATCACCGTGGCTTTTTTTCCTTGAAGATAGCCGGACACTTCTTCCAAAAAGCGATCTTTTTCAGGAAACTCCTCCCGATTTCCTGATGCTTCAGGCACCGCGGGCGTTTGCTCAATAAACTTTCGAATCAGCCATTCATTGCTCAAACGAGCCGGATTGAAGGAATAAAATACCTTTTGAAAATCGCGCGCTCGGGTAATGGCTACATTCAACACATCGGGACGATTCAAGTGCCGCCATGCGCTGGGATGGGCATCGTCATCGAGCGCCAGAGAAAGCAACATGATGTCGCGCTCCTCCCCTTGAAAAGCATACGGTGTGCCTATAAATATGCGGTGCTTGGTTTGATCGTTGTATTCGATCACTCCAAACAGCTTTTTTCTCAAATAATCGGTTTGATCGGTAAAAGGAGACAAAATGCCAATGCTTGGTGCCGCATGTCCGGTGTACTTGCTGTGCCGCTCCACAATTTGCTGCAGCATTTGCAGCAACCGATCCGCTTCCCGGGCATTGACACCCTTCTCGTTCCGGGTACCTGCCACCTTAATGAAACGCAAGCCAATGTCTCGTTCCTTGCCAGGAACGTGGGTCATGATCTTGATGTTCGACCCGTAAAACTGTTCGTTGCTAAAGCGGATGATCTCAGGTTTTGACCGAAAGTGCTCGTCCAAAGCATTGACCTGGTCTCCACGTTCTAAGCGGCTCAGGCACACATCCAGCAGACTTTTTTCACGGTAATTGTGAATAAAATCACCTTTAAAGTTCAAGCCATAATATTTTCTCAGGTGTGCCTGCCGTTCGGTGGAGACAAATGAAAGGTGGCGCAATTGATTGGGATCGCCTACGACCAAAACCCGTTTGGCACGTTGCAAAGCAGGCAATACTGAAGCCATATCGCATTGCGTAGCCTCATCGATAATGACCAGATCGAAGAGTTCTTTTTGGAGCGGTAGGGCCTCATTGAGTTCGGTATGGTTCACCAGCCAAATCGGAAAGGCTTTCAATATGGATTCCCAATTGACCTTGTCAAAAAAGGCTTCCCTTTCCGCCAATCGGCGTGTCATTAAACCTTTGTAAAAATGGCTAAAGGCTTCGTAGTTATTATAATGTTCGCGCTTACGCAGGTATCTTACCTTGAGCCTCAAGTATTCCAACTGGGCATGCCTGAGTTCTTTTTGCAGCTGCAACCATTGTCCTAACACCTTTGGTAACATGAGTGACAAAGGAGAGGTGATTTTCAACTTCCACCTTTTGAAACGAGTATGGAGACTGCTTCGGTTTTCTAACTTAGACCACGATTTACCCCAGTTTAGGTCTTTTTGCGCCTCTTTGTCAAAACGGTTAAACACCGCATTAACATCCTTATTCAAGGAAACCATAGAAGCTTCCTGACGCTTTAGTTCAGCTTTAGCCTGCGAAACTGAAATGGCTGGATAACCGCTAATTAGCTGCTTAACCATCCTGCGAAGCGGTACAATTCGATTGCCCTTCCCACCGACTACAGCCACTTTGGCTAAGCCAATGTCAGCTTCAATTTTCCGGACCACTACATCGATTGCGGGATCTTTCTTAGCGCAAATCAACACACTTTCACCAACCGAAAGGTGCTCTACTGCCACCGCAGCAATTGTAAAAGACTTGCCAGTGCCCGGTGGACCGATGGCCACCGACAATGGAGATTTCGAAGCCGTGGCCACGATATTCTGTTGAGGCTGGCTCAAGCTCACAGGCACCACTCCCCTCCTTACCATTCTGGGTGAACTCGCTGCTTTGTTCAGCAATATTTTGAGCGGTAGCGAATGGTCCTTCAGTTGCCCTAAAAGATCCAATTCATGCAACACACCCAGCGCACCCGTAGGCTTTCGAACCAAACCAAAGCCTCCAACCGGCAACACTTTCCCGTGCCACCGTTGAATTTCGTCGGGGTGAATGGAAGCTCGTAAACGTTTATCGGAATACAACTTGGGGTAGAGCCGCAATTCTTCGGCATTAAGGCCCGGAGCGTATTGCTCTAAGGCCCGGACCAGGTTTCCGATGTTTCCAAAATCAGCTTTTCCCTCCAGCGAGCCCACCAACTTCAGTTCGCTACCGGCATCGAGCCAATCTTTGCTCTGCAACCACTTAAGCAACGGAAAATTCCAGATCCGGCGGTCCAAATCCACCTTAATGAAATAGTCTTCTTCTTTTGCTTCTATGCTGGCAGGGTGAAAAAACAAGGGAGCACAAGTGCGCTGGCTTTTGGTCAGGTTGCCATTGCCCGGACCAATCACTACCGAAGAGAAATAAAGCAACTCTTTTTCGCCGGCATAGAGTTGCAGCTTCTCATAGATTTTCTCGCCCTTTTTGTGCGGCACCGGTAGCAGGGGCATTTCACCGTTCAGCAATTCCTCTTTTACGTAGAGGTGCCGGTGCTCCACCTTTCGGTCATAAAGGTCCCAAACCGCAGTTTCGCGGTTGTCGGCCTGGTAACAGGCCTTGAAATAATTGATGCTTGCCTGCAAGCAATCAGTCCATTAAAGTGCTGAAGGCATCAAATTCCAGGGTTCCTCCCTGCTCTACCAATACCTTCAGCGCCCGGTTTACTTTAGAGGATTCTAAGCCCAGTTTAAGGCCCAATTCCTGGCAAAACGACAATTCTTCGGGATGGGTTTTCAAGTCCATTTGCATCATCATCAAGGCCTGGTAGAACCGTTTACGGTTTTCCATTTCGTCGTATGACCGGCGAAACATCACCATATCGGGATTGGCTACCACTTTGGTAAATTCTTCGGGAGCAATGCCGAGGTGCATGGCTACATTTTTTACCAATACCGCCTCGTGGGCATCTACCTGTCCGTCGGCTTTGGCCAGTTCAATAAGTTCAGCCAGTTGGCTTTTCTTTACTTCTAAATCGGTGCTTGACATGTTGTTGTAAATTAGGGGTTAATGATTGGGAAACCAGTTGTGGTTTCCAGGATGTAATCAATAGTCTTCGGTAGTATTCCACAGCTTTTCAAATTCCGCTTCCAAGGTGCGGACTGCTTTGGGGTCATCGGAAAAAAAGAGGTTTTCCCAATTGTATTCGGCAGCACTTCGGGTCCAGTTGTAGCTACCGCTCAAGAGGGTGTAGCGATCGAAAATCGCAAACTTGTGGTGCATGTGGTGGTCGGAAACATCCATACGCACCGGCACTCCCGCCTGGGCCATGCGGGCGATGTCGGAGCCTTTGTCCAGCGACTTTTCATTGTCGGTAATGATGCGGACCTTCACGCCGAAGCGGTGCCGTTCCATAATTACCTCGACCAGTCGGTTGTCGCTAATGGTAAAAACGCAAATATCAATTCGGGTGCGGGCTGCCTTGAGTTGAGCAATGATGGCATCTCTGCATTCAGGCCCCGGGCTGGTGTAAACGCGTAGCGAAGGCCCTTTTTGCCGAGAGGGCAACAAGATTTTGTTGGCCTCTTCCAGCCATTGAATGACTTCGAGGGTGCTGTGTTCTTTGGTTTTGGCGCGCGCCAGGTCAAAAATCTGTGCCCGGATAACGCCCAGTTCTTGTAGATCGGGGCTTTGCTCCCTCACCAATTCGCGCAAGGCTTTGCGTTCGCCACGGCTCAACCAACCGTCTTCAAACGATTGCTCAAAATAGTGCAGTAGTTCTTCTCTTGGGGTCATGAGTGGTTCAAAAATAGGAAGGACAGTTCGCCTGCCCAACGGTACTCGGAATCATTTGCCGGCTTTCAATTCCTGGATCGAAGCTTCTAATCGGGCCATCCGGTTCATGAGTTCTTCCACGCCATTGCTGCTTTCGGGCTGCAACTGCAGCACACCATTGATACGCCATACCTCTTTCACCAATTTCCAGGACAACTTTTCGGATCCATGGTCTGGGTGATCGGCTTGCAGTTCAACACTGGAACCTTGATGGTGCAGTCTCCTTATTATTATGGTATCCTCCAACACCCACACGTAGCGGTGATTTTCGGGCAATTGTTTCCATTCTTTTGTGGGAACGGGTTCTCCGAACACCAAATCGCCATGCTGTAAGCCTGCATTACCCACCGCCATTTCGTGCCCACGTACCTCTAAAGCTCTGGTGGCGGCTACGATGGGGAAAGGCATTTGCAAAGGGGCCAAAGTGGCCAAATAAGCTTCTTCGTTATAATGACGGCAATACCGTTGTACCTCGTGGGGAAGTACCACCCGAACCACCGGGGGCTGGTCCTCCGCTGCGGTGTTGGTCATGCTGGAAATGCTTTCCGAATTCCAACCTTTGGAGAAGGGTGCGAAGCCCGCCAGCTGGTTGACGGTAATCTCTTTAGTTAGCAAAACCTCCAAGGGTATACTAAAATGGTTAGCTATTCGTGTAGACAAGTCTAATTTTGGCTCGGCTCTCCCCTCTTCGTAGGCTCCGATATTAGCACGCTTAATCTCAAATATTTCGGCAAAAGCAGCCTGAGACAAGCCTTTAACCGTTCTTATTTTGCGGATGTTCTTTCCAATAGATGACATAGAACGAAATTTGCTAATTTTATTAGGATATATAAAATATTTTAGTATATTTGTTAAACAAATTTAGCAAAACAATCCAATTGACAACCCCAATACCCTCCAAAATAAATGGCAGTCCTGCAATCGGGCAGGCTGCCTCCCAAGCCTTGAAAAATCATATTTTTGAAATCCCGCAAGCAATTGCGCCCCCAATACAATTCAATCCATTCAACCAAACTATCGAACACAATATGAAAGACAACTTTATTCGGGTAAAAAAATACCTTTTCGAGCTGGGTTACAACGTAGTAGGAGAAAACGAAACCGACGGACTACTGGTAATCGAAGATGAATCCCTCGGTATTAAGAACCTGGTAATCGGCTGCATGGACCCTATCCTGATCATGGAGCAGATCATTTTTAAGGTGAACAACGACAATCCGGAAATCTACCGGGAATTGCTAAAGAAAAACCGCGATATCGTGCACGGTGCCTTCGTTTTAGATGAGGCTGGGGAAAATGTCATTTTTCGCGACACCTTACAAATCGACAACCTCGACCTGAACGAACTTGAAGGCTCGCTCACTTCCCTGACGCTTTTGCTGATGGAGTACTCGAATGAGATCCTCGAATTTTCCAAGAACTAACATCCTCCCATAACATGAATATTTTGAAAAGATTATTTAAGATCGGTCAAGCTGAGGCCAACTCGGCGATTGACAAATTAGAAGACCCTATAAAATTGACGGAGCAGGGCATCCGTGACATGAAAAAACAATTGGACGAAAGCCTGAAAGCCTTGGCCGAGGTGAAAGCTTTGGAAATCCGCTCGCGCAACGATGTGGAAACCAACCGCAATCAAGCTGAAGACTATGAAAAGAAAGCCATGCTGCTGTTGCAACAAGCGGAAAAGGGCGATCTGTCTCCGCAGGAAGCCGACCGATTGGCGACCGAAGCTTTGCTAAAGAAAGAGCAAGCCGTGAAAGCCGCTGCTACTGCTGCTGAGCAACAAGCACACTTTGCGAAAAATGTTTCGAACCTCGATACTACCGTGAAACGTCTGCGCTCGGAGATTGGCCGCTACGAAAGCGAGTTGAAAACCTTGAAGGCTCGTGTGAAAGTGAGTGCTGCTACCAAGAACCTCAACAAACAGTTGGCGCAAATTGACTCTACCGATACCATTTCGATGTTAGAGCGCATGAAAGAGAAAGTGGCTCAAGACGAAGCCTTGGCCGAATCTTACGGCGAAATTGCCAACGAGAGCCGCACCATCGATCAGGAGATCGATAAAGCACTGGAAAATGCCGACCAGCACCAAGCCAGTGATCAATTGGCTGCTTTGAAAGCCAAAATGGGCTTAAACAAAGCTGACGATTCTAAAAACCCTGAGAGCGAAGGTGGTGCCTAACCCACCTTCTACCTCGCCCCAATAGAAGGAGTTCGGCAAGGTTGCTAGCGCCTTGCCAACTCTAACTGTTCCGCGCTGTAGTGGAATTTGTAAAGACTAGCCTGTAAACCAAACCTCCCCGATGCTAAGAACCTGCTGTCTTCTACTGTTTTTGATGGCCAGCTTTCAACCTGGCTATAGCAACCGAACCTCTCCCATGCCCCAGCTCGGGGAGGTCTCGGCAGCAGTAGAAACCATGGCGCCTGTGGATTGGGACAGCCGAGGGACCGAACAATCGCTTCTTTGGCGTTGTGTGCTGCCCCAACCGCCCAAGATGAAAATGATCCGCAAGTTGCTGCATTTACAATCGGTGAGGTTGACCCATCGGGCCAACTTTTACCGTCAACATCCGAAGGCCTATTATGCAGTGCGCAACCGAGCGGATCGCCTGTTCACCTCCTCCTCCAATCCTTTAACCCAATTACACCCCAGCCATGAGCGAATTGTTTGATCTTGCTTTTTCAGGGGCCAATTTTGTCCCCACCTTTCTTCTGGTATTCTGTGTTGGGTACTGGTTGGTTGTGGCTGTTGGACTGATTGATACCAGTGCCATTGACATCGATTTGGACTTAGACTTTGATACGGATGTAGAAGTTGAGGCCGATGTGGACATGGAAGGAGACGCTCAATCAAACATTGAATGGCTCAACCAGGTACTCTATTTCTTCAATTTAGGCAGGGTGCCCTTCATGTTGTTTTTGACCTTTCTGTCTATTTCAATGTGGGTTATTAGCATGGAAGCCAATGCCTTTTTGGGCAATTCTTCCTGGTTAATTGGGTTGGCCATTTTGGTCCCGACCTTTATTGTTAGCCTGTTCATTTCCAAGTTTTTGACCATCCCATTCGTGAAGTTGTTTCAAAAACTGGAAGATGAGCCTTTGACCTCTGAAGATGCTGTAGGAAAAATATGCACTGTGATGACCAAGGTAAGCTCTCATGGCATTGCACAAGGCGAAGTCAACATTGATGGCACCTTTCTCACCCTATATATCAAAACCCGAGAAGGTATAGAGATTCCATCAGGCGATACTGCCTTAGTCATTCAGCATTTTGAAAAAGACGATTATTACCTCGTTGAACCTTATCAATAAACCTTTTAAAGCTTTTACATTAATCCCAATTCAATAAACCAACTAACTATGCTAGACAATCCTCTCTTTATAGGAATATCAATCGCTGCAGTCGTTTTTCTGCTGCTGCTGGCTATGGTATCCAAATGGTACCGAAAGGCCGCGCAAGGGCAAGCCCTTGTAAAAACGGGTGTAGGCGGCACCAGAGTTTCGTTCAATGGAATGATCGCCATTCCAGTTTTTCACCGCGTGGAAATCATGGACCTTTCGCTCAAAACCATTGTTATATCCCGCGAAGGGCAAGACGGACTGGTTTGTAAGGACAATATGCGAGCCGATATAAAGATGGCTTTCTACATACGAGTAAACCCTCAAAAAGACGAGGTGCAAAAAGTAGCGCAAGCAGTAGGATGTGCGCGCGCTTCCAGCCACGAAGGAATGGTGCAGCTCTTTGAAGCCAAATTCTCCGAAGCTTTGAAAACCGTAGGAAAGCAGTTCAATTTCGAAGATCTCTATGCCTCCCGCGAAGAGGTGAAGAATGAAATCCTCAAAGTTTCTGCCAAAGATTTGAATGGATTCAAGCTCGATGATGCGGCCATCGACTATTTGGAGCAAACCCCACTGGGGGCATTAGACGAAAACAACATCCTCGATTCGGAGGGTATCAAGAAGATTACCGAGCGCACCGCTTCGCAAAAGATCTTGAGCAATCAAATTGAGCGCGACAAGCAAAAAACCATCAAGCAGCAGGATGTAGAAGCACGCGAAGCCATTTTGGAGCTGGAAAAGCAACTGGCCGAAAAAGAAGAAAAACAAAAGCGAGAGATCAACATCATCAAGGCCCGCGAGGAGGCCGAAACCGCCAAAGTGCAGCAAGAAGAGTTGCTAAAATCGGAACGGGCCCGTATTGTGACCGAAGAGGAAGTAGAAGTAGCCACCCAAAACAAAGAGCGGGAAGTGATTGTGGCCCAGCGCAACAAAGAGCGTACTTCGGTAGTAGAGGGCG
>ERZ1740068.60-NODE-60-length-66956-cov-8.844322_pt1 | contig 66956 bp, 62 predicted proteins | sample MGYA00581735_ERZ1740068 | MGnify/ENA primary metagenome ERZ1740068 (study PRJEB43018, sample SAMN04849740) | marine metagenome | isolation source: floating plastic debris | place: Pacific Ocean | collected 2008-08-30 | study: EMG produced TPA metagenomics assembly...
ACTCCGGAGTAGAGATGATGGATCAGGTGTAGGTTTTGACTCACCAAAATGATGGTCAACAAAGGATTAACGATGATTCTGGTATCCAAAAAGCGCTGCTGTACGGCATGGGGGTGATGTGGCAGCCAGTCAAATGCGAAAGCCAGTAAACCCAGTGCAATGTGCGCGGGCAATATCACCAAAAAGACGGCGTCCTGCCATTGGCCATAGACCATCCAAAGGGTAAGCCCCGTATAGCCTAAAATCATAAAGGCAATATTCGCAATCATGTCCTTCCTGTTGTTATTTGATTGCCACCAGCCACTCGCCTTTTGAGAGTACTGTGCGATGTACTTGAAATAAATGGTGGCACATTTGAAGATTAGTGAAAAAGCACTCTGAGAAGCCACCCAGTAATCAGGGTCGTCTTCAGGATGGTTGGTATGCTTGTGATGTTCATTGTGCAACATCCTGAAAAGCGGAAACGGTGCCAATATAACCATTCCAGACATCCAGCCTATCAGAGATTCCCAGGGTCGGAAACTTATTTTTTTACCACTGATATTTCGATGACCTGCCTCATGCAGTGGTGTAAAGAGCAGATAGGCAAAGAGTACATTCAATAGCAACCCTGTCCACAACGGAAGTACATCAGTTACTACCGCCCAGATGACCAGTCCGTAGGCCACTATGCAAAATAAAAACAGCACAATGGTGGGCCATGCTACTTTTCCTGTATAAGTCATCAACTTCTTTGCAATTTCATAATCCGACAGTGCTTTCTCCATGCTTACTTATTTTGATGATGGATTGATCGATTTTTGTTTTTCCTGTTGCCACTACTTACTCTTACCGATCCCATTAAAGAGCAAATTGAGCAGGTTGCGGATACTGATGGCAATCTCTTCCTGAGGTGCACCCAGCAGTATCATCTTCATACCGGTAATCGCCACAGAGATCGCCTGGCTGTTGATGGCAACCTCTTCCGCACCCATGGCCCTGAACTCCCCATTACTTACGCCGGCCTCCAATAACAGGTTTAGCTGCTGTAATTCCCATGCGATCGCCCCTTCTTTCACTGTATTGGCAGTACGCCCACTCTTCCCTTCAATCAATCCTTTGAAAGACCTGAGCAGATTAGGATAATGAATCGCTTGCTCAAAGATGCTGCTGATCAACACCCGAATCTTGTCCGTCTGTGTTACTTCTGCCTCCAGGTCACGTATAATGTCCGACTGGAATTGCGCCAGTTCCCGCCGCAACACACTCTCAAAAACTGCTTCTTTGTTTTTGAAGTAATAATAGAGCGAACTCTTCCCCTTGCCCACTTCCTTCGCGATGTCGTCCATCGTTGTCTTGCGTGTACCATATCGGTCAAACAAAGAAGCCGCTGCCGAAAGGATTTCAAGCGTAGTAGGATCAAGTATTTTAGAATTTTCGACCAAAATCGTATTTTAGTCGAAATTAATGAAATCCGTGATGTCTCGCAATTATTCATCAATAATTTTCCTCCTGTGCGAAAGCAGGCAACCGTATTTACAGGAAAAGTCAGCTTTTATATCATTCCGCACCCCTTATTAGAAATTATTTTAATAGCATTGCCTTAAACATTAATTACCCAAAAATTATTAACAACATCGGATGGGCACAATAAAGAAAATACTCATCAGCAACAGAGGTGAGATCGCGGTGCGAATTATCAGATCAGCCAGAGAACTTGGCATCAAAACAGTTGCAGTATTTAGTGATCCGGACAGGGAAAGTCTACACGTGAAGCTGGCAGATGAAGCCTATGCACTGGGTGGCACCTCATCGGCAGAATCTTACCTGGATACGGAAAAAATTCTGACGGCCTGCGAAACTTTGGGAGTAGATGCCATCCATCCAGGATATGGCTTCTTATCTGAAAATGCTGCATTTGCTGAGAAAGTGAGAGCTGCAGGCATCATTTTCATAGGGCCTTCTGCCAAAGCCATCGAAATCATGGGTAGCAAGCTAGCGGCCAAGGAGACAGTGAAAAACTTTGGTGTCCCCCTTGTTCCTGGTATGGACGAGCCCATCACCGATGTAGACGCTGCGAGAAAAATCGCAACAGAAATCGGGTTCCCCGTTTTGATCAAAGCCAGTGCCGGTGGTGGTGGCAAGGGAATGCGAATTGTCAATAACGGCGATGAGTTTGTAGAGCAAATGGAGCGGGCTGTCAGTGAGGCACAATCGGCCTTTGGTGACGGCGCTGTTTTCATTGAAAAGTTCGTTACGGAGCCCAAACACATAGAAGTGCAGATCCTCGGAGATGAGCATGGCAACATCGTCCATCTCTTTGAAAGGGAATGTAGCATCCAACGAAGGCATCAGAAAGTAGTAGAAGAAGCGCCTTCTGCGGTCTTATCTGATGAAAAGAGAAAAGCCATTGGCGAGTCTGCGGTCAACGTAGCAAAGTCATGCGGCTATTATGGAGCCGGCACCGTAGAATTCATCTATGACAGCACTGGCAGCTTTTACTTCCTGGAAATGAATACCCGCCTGCAGGTAGAGCATCCCGTTACTGAGATGATCACCGGTGTTGACCTGGTCAAAGAGCAGATCAACATCGCAGAAGGCAACGAACTTTCGTTCAGGCAGGAAGACCTTTCTATCAATGGTCACAGCCTTGAGTTAAGGGTCTATGCAGAAAACCCAAAAGACAACTTCTTACCAGACATAGGGGTACTACAAACCTATCAAAGACCTCAGGGACCTGGTGTGAGACTGGACGATGGCTTTGAAGAGGGAATGGAAGTCTCCATGCACTATGACCCCATGATCGCCAAGCTGATCGTGCATGGCAAAGACCGTGAGGAGGCCATAGAGCGCATGAACAGGGCGATCAAAGAATATCGCATCAGTGGCATTGAAACCACACTGGCTTTTGGAAAATTTGCGATCAATCATCCCGTCTTCAAGGACGGATCATTTACCACTAAATTTGTAGAACAATATTTCAAACCAGAATTACTGGAAGACCTTCTGGAAGATGAAAAGGAAATCGCTGCGCTGATGGCTGCATGGCACCGTCAACAAAGCAAGCCTCAAATCATTGAGCTGGCTAGCAGTAAATCTGATTGGAGAAACCGACTTATTTGAAATGGCGGAAATCAGGCCTATTAGACCATGGCGGTATAACAAAGAACTGAGCAATTCGATCGACGAGTTCCTCTCCCCCTTGTTTGACGTAGTCTCTGAAAAGCAAAGAGCTAAACTTTACCAAAACCCGCTCAACAGCATCCACTTGTCCGTACCCAAAGGCGACAGACCGGCAGATACTGCCCATCAGACGTTCAGGAAATGGAAAGCAGATGGCACTGTCGTACAAGATGAACTGCCGGCAATTTATGTGTATTACCAGTACTTTTCGCTACCAGGATCCAGCAAGACCTACATCAGGAAAGGCTTTATCGCTAATATCCGGGTCTATGAATGGCACGAGAAGGTCATCCTGAGACATGAGAACACCATTCCTCACTCGGTCAGTGACCGAAAGGCTCTGGTGGCACTCACAGAACTCAATGTAAGTCCTACACACGGGCTTTACACCGACGAAAACTATGAGTTGGAGGGCCACATGGACGAAGCCATCAGCCATCCGATCTATGAGACTGAAGATTATCAGGGTGTGCGCGATGTATTGGGCGTCATCCACGATGCAGCGGTCATCAAGAAGTTCGTTGGCTTGATGCAGGAAAAGCAGATCATCCTGGCAGACGGGCATCATCGGTATGAAGGATCGCTGCTGCACATGAAGGAGATGCGTGCCAGCAACAGCGAACATACCGGACAGGAGGGCTACAATTATCACCTCATGTATTTCACCAATACGGAGGCCGATGACTTGCGGGTATTGCCGACCCATCGTTTGGTTTCCGGTCTGGAGAACTTCTCAGAAGAAGAGCTGATTGATAAACTGGGGAACGACTTCCATATCAAACCAGTAGAAAATCTGGCTGATATCAATGAGATCATCCTGGGGAAAAAATGGGCTTTCGGATTGATCCTGGAAGACAGCGCAGTCAAAATACGCCTGAAGCCAGAAAAAATTGAAGAACTGAAGTGGGATTTCCCCCAACATATCAAAGAGATAGACCTCACTGTTTTGCATTACTTCTTTTTCGAAAAGATATTGGGAATTCCCGGCAGGGAACAGCGGGAACTGAAAAATGTCACTTTTGAGCGTAACTTCACGGAGTGCGTCGCCCGGGTGGTGAAAAATGAAGCCAACTTCGCCATCATCACCAAGGAAGTACCCATTGAAACCATCAAACAGGTATGTTATTCTGGTTATACAATGCCTCAAAAATCTACCTATTTCTATCCAAAAGTGATTTGTGGTTATCTGTTCAGCTCGATCAGTGAAGAAGATTTTGATTTGAGAATGCAATTTAATTAACCCCTGTACCGCTTTCGGAGCTAAAGAATAGAATCATGCTACAGCTAAAATACCCATTGATACTGGCTTCCAAGTCACCAAGGAGAAAAGAGCTATTGGGCAAGACTGGACTTGCTTTCGAAATCCATTCCATAGACGTAGACGAGTCTTTTTCTGAAGAAATGCCGGTAAGAGAGGTCGCTGAGTTTCTGGCCAGAAAGAAAGGCGTCGCTTACCTGAAGGAGCTACCACAGCATATCATCGTCACCGCCGACACAACGGTAGTGGTAGATGATGAAGTGCTCAACAAGCCCGGCAACCGACCCGAAGCCACCGATATGATCATCAAATTACGAGACCGGAAGCATGAAGTGATTACGGGTGTTTGCATCTCGAGTCCCGAAGAGACCATTAGTTTCAGCGAAACAACGGAAGTCACTTTTGGCGCCATCACAGCCGAAGAGATCGACTATTACATCACCCATTACCAGCCTTTTGACAAAGCGGGGGCTTATGGCATTCAGGAATGGATTGGGTTGATTGGAATTGATCAAATAGAGGGGTCTTATTACAATGTAGTAGGGCTACCAGTCAAAAAAATATATCAATACCTCAAGGCGTTTGTAAAATAACCGCACCACTAAAGTGAAGATGGCCACAGAATGATGTCTACACGTCGGTTTTTGAGTCGGCCATAGTAGGTGCTGTTGTCATAGACAGGATTGAGCTGACCAAAATCTTTTTGCAGGATCATCTCTTGAAAAATCCCGTGATCGATCAACTTTTGGATGACCGTTTCACTTCGCTTCTGCGACAACCACTCATTGTAGCGCTTCCCTCCTATGTTATCGGTATGACTGTGAATGGTAATGGTATAAGTTTCCACTCTGGGGATGGAATCGAGTAACTCATAGAGTTCTTCCAACTGAAACTCATCTACATAGTTACTACCTCCACCAAAATAAATGCTATGCAGAATATAGCCTTTTTCTTTAGTATCCTCTTCCTGCGCCTGCAGTGGGACGGTCAGATTCAACAAAAGAAAGAATAAAAGGTATCTCATAACATGCAAGGTGAGGCTTGTAATACAAACTCTCTTCCAATTTAAAAAGTTACCAGTTTTTTGTCAAAGATATGAGCATAAAAAAAGGCCATGTCAATCAACTGACACAGCCTCGTGCTTTTATCACCCAATAACGCATACCTTCGGTCAGGCTGATGCAATTGGGATGGTTCAATTATTTATCAGAATCTCTGCCCCGTCCTTTGCGTCCTTTCTCCATTTCAGAAACCTTTTCTCCGTTCTTCAATCTCTTGGATACTAATAGGAATGGACCGGTGATGACCTTCTCTCCTTCCTTGACACCTTCTTTGATTTCAATGTTATCGAAGTCATTGATACCAGTTTTCACTTCCCTGATTTCGGCTTTTCCGTCTACGTTGACAAAAACGATTTCTTTCAGGTCTTCGTCTTCGTCGTCCACTTCCTCAAAGTCCTCATCGTCATCCTCTCCTCTGCCTTCTATTTCCTTTTGTCCTCTGGTGGTGACAGCAGACAATGGTACAGTAAGAATACCTTCCTTCCTTTGTGTGATGATTTCCACACTGGCGGTCATACCAGGACGAAAGGGATACTTCATGTCTTCCTGCTCAATCAGTTCACGATAAGAATCATTGAGCACGCGGATACGCACCTCAAACTCAGTTACTGCATCGGAAGATGCCTTGTCATTGGCCGTGTTGGCAATCTGTGTTACAATACCTTTGAAGGTCTTGTCCATGTAACTATAGGAATCTACATCAATAATGGCTGTATCGCCAATAGCAACGCGGATGATATCATTTTCATTGACATCTACTCTCACCTCCATTTTGCCCAGGTCTGCGATCCTGAAAAGTTCTGTACCCTGCATCTGCGCAGTTCCCAGTACACGCTCTCCTTTTTCAACACTTAACTTAGAAACGATACCGGTCATAGGGGCCCGTATGGTCGTCAACGCGAGGTTTTCTTTTGCATTGGCGACATCTGCTAATGAGGTTTTTACCAGGTATTGCGCTGCAATTACATTTTGGTCCGCTGAGTTCAGGTCTTCCTGAGCGGCTTTGAAATTGGCCTGAGCTGTTTCATAATCAGCTTCTGAGATCACATTCTCAGTTTTTAACTTCTGCTGTCTGTCCCAATCCAGCTTGGCCCTTGTAAAATTAGCTCTTGCTTTACTCGCCCTTGCTTTAGAGTCGGCGAGGTTTGCGCGCTGCTGATTGAGTGCCGCCTGGCTCCGTTCCAAAGCGTTTTCCAACAGATCAGGTCTGATCTTTACCAGCAGGTCGCCTGCTCTCACAGAATCACCCTCTTCTACTGACAACTCTATGACCTCTCCAGAAACCTCAGGGCTTACTTTCACCTCAATTTCAGGTTGCACATCACCTGAAGCACTTACCTTCTCAACGACCGTCTCCTTCTTCGCTTCCGACATCTCGACTTTTGTCGCTCTGTTTCCACCGATCAGTCCCTGCTTGCGTGCGATGACAACAAATACAACCAACAAGGCCAGAACGCCTACCAGGATGTATATTAGTTTATTATTACTCGATTTTTGTTTTCTAGCCATGAGTTCCTAAAATGATAGTGTTTTTCCTTGATAAAAATCAAGTATCTTCAGTTTAAATATATAGTCGTACTTTGTTCTGATCAGGTCCGTTTCTGCTCTGTTCAGATCATTTCTGGTTTGGTTATATTCCAATATAGTTACCGCGTTGAGTTGCTTGCGTTGTTCCACGTTTTTGAAAGATTCTCTCAGCGCTTCTGCCTGATTTTTAGAGGACTGATAACTTTTTGCCGCTGCCACCACATTTTGATAGGCCTGTTCAATGGTCTGCCTCAACTGGTTGCGTACATTGGTGGCATTGAGTTCCGCCCTTTGCTGGTTGATCCTGGCATTTTGCAAGCCATTGCGTGCCTGCATCCCGTTGAAAATGGGAATACTCAGGTTTAATCCCACAAAGGTATTCTGGTTGAAGTCCAGTTGCCTGATATAGGTAAGGTCATCAAACTCTGCCGGCACCTGTCTTGTCGTAAACACCTGTTCTCCAGTGGACTGGATAAAACCAATTGGCACCTGCACTTCTACATTAGGTGCACCGTCTGATGCAATCTGTGCTGGTGCCACACTTGAGTAGCTGGTTTGCACACCTGCCTGAAATGACAACGTAGGATACAATGACGCCTCACTGATCTTCACACCCAGCATCGCACTACGGACGCCCGCTTCTGCACTCAGGATATCAGGTTGATTAGTAAGCGCTGTCTGGTAAATCCCCACCGGAGAATCAGTCCCCTGGTTAACATCGGGATCAGGTATCTCCGGTATCACCACTTCAAATTCATTCTGCACCGGTAGTTGCATTGCCTGCTGCAAATTGAGTTTCGCAAATTCGTAAGCATTTTGCGCAGTAATCAATGAGAGCTCGTCTCCTGCCAGTTGTTGCTTGGCCTGCAATAACTGCTGGTAGTTGACGGAACCCAGGTTGTACTGTTTCTGCACGATTTCCAGATTCAACTGAGAAGTATTCAAATTGAATTCGGCATTCTTGGCCTGCTCATTATTGAGCAATACGTTGGTATAAAAAGTAATGACGTTGAGTATGGTCGTATTTTTCTGATTCTCTTTGTCAAATTCACTGATTTCAAGGTCTACAACTGCTTTCTTGATGTTGTTATTAACAGATCCATAGTTAAACAAAGTCACTGAAGAGTTCAGGTTGTAGCGCTGTGACTGGATGTCGTCTACTTCCAACTCATTGGTAAATGGGTTAATAGAACGTCCCGTAGTAATATTGAAATTGGTGGAAGCGTTCAAAGAAGGCAGCCTGGCCATCTTCGCACCACGCAGGGCGATTACATTCTGAACCCTGTTCAGATCGCTCTGCTGCACCTGAATGTTGTTTTCCAGGGCGTAGTCGATGCATTTCTGCAAATCCCATGTTACTGCATTTTGTCCTGAAACCATGAAGGCCGGGCACAGCAGCGTTAAAATGAGTAGTATTCTGAGTTTCATATGTGTTTGTTAGTTAATCAACATTAGGTATGTATATGACTTTTTTGACCCAGGAAAGGCTTTCCAGGTATTGGATCGTCAGCGGTCTTATACCGGAGTCCATCTCAATGATTTGACAAGCTATGTCATGCTTCCCTTTTCTGGAAACTGACATGGTAGCGATGTTGCACTCGTCCTGAGCCAGTACATCGCTGATATAGGCGATACTACCTTTTTTGTCATCTGCCTCAATGACCAGGGTATGCAGTGCCGCAGAGAAACCTGCAGAAAAGCCATTGACCTCTACAATTTTGATGACACCACCACCTCTGCTTTCGCCTACCAAAACCAATTGGTTCTCTCCACGGACTACCTCCAGCCTCACCGTATTGGGATGCATGGTACTGGCATTGCCCACTGACTTGAACTCATAGTGGAGACCCATCTCCTCTGTATGGGTACGGGCAGTTTTTATTCTTTTGTCGTCTGTTTCAAAACCCATCAGTCCCGCAAGGATAGCGCGGTCGCTGCCGTGCCCTTCATAAGTTCTTGCAAACGAATTATAAAAAGTGATCTCCGCTTTTTCGGGAATGTCGCCGAGCAACTTGTAGGCTACTTTACCAATTCTTACTACTCCAGCAGTGTGGGAACTGGATGGACCAATCATTACGGGGCCAATCATATCAAAAACAGAACTTTTCTCTGCCATATCGTGTGTTGCTCAAAACTAGTGTTCTTACGTATTTCCTATTTATTGGTTATTTCATACCGCCACCGCCGCTTTAATGTGCGGGTGCGGATCATAACCGACTAATTGAAAATCTTCATACTTAAATTCAAAGATGTCTTTCACTTCGGGATTGATCTCCATTGTTGGGAGTGGTCTCAAATCCCTCGACAACTGCAGCTTTGCCTGATCCATGTGATTACTGTATAGATGAGCGTCTCCAAACGTATGTACAAAATCTCCATACTCATAGCCTGTTACCTGCGCCATCATCATGGTGAGCAATGCATACGAAGCAATGTTAAATGGCACTCCCAGGAACACATCTGCGCTGCGCTGATACAGTTGACAACTCAACTTATTGTCCGCCACGTAAAACTGAAACATGGTGTGGCATGGAGGCAAAGCCATGGTATTGACCTGCGCCACATTCCAGGCACTGACCAACAACCTCCTGGAATCAGGCGATTGTTTTATTTGATTGACCAACTGAGAAATCTGGTCGATGGTATTGCCATCGTAGCCTGGCCAGGAGCGCCATTGCACCCCGTAAACCGGTCCCAGGTCACCATTTTCATCGGCCCATTCATCCCAGATTGTCACTTTATTGTCGTGCAGGTAGCCGATATTGCTATCACCTTTCAGAAACCAAAGCAGCTCATGAATGATCGATCGGAGATGTACCTTTTTGGTGGTAACCAATGGAAAACCCTTCTGAAGATCAAAACGCATTTGATAGCCAAAGACACTTCGCGTACCAGTACCGGTACGGTCGCCTTTGTCACTGCCGTTCTCCAAAATATGGGTCATCAAGTCATGATATTGCTGCATAAAATTGGGTTTTACTAATCTCTGCTGTAAACTTAAGTTTTCTATATGCTATGCGCATTTTCGACAAAATAAATAAATCGGTATCAAACTTTTATACTTCCAGACAAAGATTACAATATGCCTTTTATGTTTTACTTCTATTAGTATTCGTGAATGGTCTATTTATTACACGAACGTCGTTCGATTTTGACTTCGAAACTTTTTTTCCTGAAGGTCACCCCGATAGAAAGGTCTTTGAAGCGTATAAAAGTAAGTTTGCGTATGATAATGATTTCCTGCTGATTATTGTAGAAAATGAAGCGGGAATCTTCGACAGCACGTTCATCGCACAACTCACCACAGCATCAAAAACCATTACCGGTCTTCCCGGAACAGAAGAGGTATTGTCACCACACGCTTTGTCGGTCCCGGTTAAAACTTCGTTTGGTTTCGCCAAGATCAGTAGTTTGCATCCAGAGAGTGTTGCCCGCCTACAAAAGGACAGTATCCGAATTGCCCAATATGTCTCCTTTGAACGTGCGCTGTTTTCCAGAGACCTCACGTCCATGATGATGCGGGTCAAACATGCCCACTACTTCGATTTTGACACTTCTGAGCAGTACACGCAATCCATCAGGGGAGCCTTGACTTCCAATGGAATCAGTAACTACCGGCTGGTGGGAAAAGCCAGTGTACAATCAGAGTTTGTCGGTCTCATTCAATCAGACTTTGGCGTATTCATCTTGCTGGCTTTTATTTTCATCATCCTTTTTCTCAAACTTCAATATGGGTCCTGGCCTGCAGTCCTGGTTCCTTTGGCATTGATCATTACCACCAACATCAGTACGCTGGGGCTGATGGCCGCCATGGGCTATTCACTTAATGTACTGACGGTCCTCATACCTACCATCATTTCATTTGTCGCGATCTCAGATGTGATCCACTTCTATAGCAAATACCGACTTTGCATTGAGGATGGTATGAGTGAGCAGGCATCGCTGCTCAAAACAGTGAAAGAAATTGGAATGGCGACTTTTCTCACCTCTGTGACTACCGCAATCGGTTTCCTGTCTTTGCTCACCATCCGCGTAGAACCGGTGAAACTGCTGGGTCTCTTCACCGCAATCGGTGTGCTGATTGCATTTGTCTATACTTTCATCCTGCTGCCATTCTTTGCCATGCATCTGAGCCATCAAAAGGCACGAAGTACGCAATCCTGGCAAAAACTGGCCATGAGGTGCTATGACATTGCCTGCAGTTATCCCAGAACCATCCTTCTCAGTTCAGTCATACTGGTTTCTTTGGGCGTTTATGGTCTTTACCTGGTAAAAATTGATGCCTACCTGCTGGACGACCTTCCGGATGACAGTCCCTCACTTGAGGCTTTCACCTATGTAGATGAACAATACGGGGGTACCAAACCCTGGAACCTCTATTGCATCACTGAAGATAGTACCTCTATTTTACAACCGGCCTATCTACAGGAATTGAAAGTGGTGCAAACGTATCTGGAAGAGGTCTATGGACTCAAAATGATCAATTCTCCCATCACTGCCATGCAGATGTTGAATCTCTCCTACCGCGGTGGCAACAGGAAGTATTATGAAATGCCGGACGAAGAAGGCAACATTAAGAAGCTGATCAGCTATAATGCAAGACTCCAGGCCCGCAACATGATCATCCAGCCAGATTCAGGGCAGTACTTCGCCAGTATCTCGGGTTTCATACCAGAATGGGGGTCATTGCGAACCACCGAAAAAGACCAGGAACTGCTGGCATTTCTGGATAATCACCGGTCTGGAAAAATCCGATATCACATCACCGGAACTACTTCGCTCATCGACAAGAGTCACGAGTACCTTTCCGAAAACCTCTTCAAGGGACTGCTTTTTGCATTCTGCGCCGTGGCCCTCATCAGTGTGTTATTGTTCCGGTCGGCTACCATGATCTTAATCACGCTACTACCCAATGTCATCCCTGTGCTGCTAACAGCGGCGGTTATTGGCTTCTTTAACATCCCCATCAAACTGACCACCAGCATTATCTTTGCAGTCTCTTTTGGCATTGCCGTAGATGACACCATACATTTCATCAGCAGATTTAAAATTGAGATGCAAAAAAACAACCTGGAACAAGCGGTCAAAAATACCTTTAGAACAGCAGGAATGGCCATTATTCAAACCACAGTGCTGTTGACAATCGGCTTTGGTGTATTTTGCTTCTCCTCCTTTGGGGCATCGTTCTTCACAGGATTGTTCATCGTACTGACGTTGCTTTTTGCCTTGTTGACAGACTTGTTTCTGTTGCCGGTTTTACTATTGCAGTTATTTCGCAAATCATCTAAAGACCATGAAGACCTATAAAAACATTTACTCAAGAATACTTGCGATCATTACCACACTGCTAATCGCCACTTTGGCAGGCGCAACAGCACAGTCTGGCAAGATTAACGGTGTCAATTTTGTGTCAGGCAGATCTGCGGTCAGGGAAGTCAACATGAAGCCCATCACACAGGTAGGCGCAGGGTATATCTCGGTAATCCCCTATGCTTTTACAAGGGGGCACAGCCCCAATGTATCATTCAATACGTCCGGTCAATGGTATGGGGAGACCGTAGATGGTACTGTCAACATCGTTACCGAAGCTAGAAAACAAGGCCTGAAAATCATGGTCAAACCGCATATTTGGGTCATGGGTGACGGATGGGCAGGTGAATTTGAACTGGACAACGAAACAGATTGGCAAAAATGGGAGAAGTCCTTTGACCGCTACATCCTCACTTATGCAAAACTGGCCGATTCCCTCAATGTAGAGATTTTTTGCATGGCGACTGAGTTTAGAATGGTGGGCAGGAAGCGACCGGACTATTGGCAACGTCTGATCACTAAAATACGTGCAGTGTATGATGGCAAACTCACCTATGCCGCCAACTGGGACAACTACGATCAAGTCACTTTTTGGGACCAGCTGGACTACATTGGGGTAGACGCCTACTTCCCATTGGTGCATGACAAAAAAGCGAGCATAGACACGCTCAGGGAACGGTGGCAATCTACCAAAGCTGACTTGCACAAATTGTCTGCAAAACACAAAAAACCTATCTTATTCACAGAATTTGGGTACCAGAGTATAGATTATGGTGCTGGCAGGCATTGGGAAATCAATCAATACTCGGCGGCTTATAATGGAGAAATTCAACAAAATGCCTATCAGGCTGTTTTTGAAGAGTTTTGGCCGGAAAAATGGTTTGCAGGAGGCTTTCTTTGGAAGTGGTTCCCCAACCATGGAAGAGCCGGAGGCGAAGGCAATAAAAGGTTCACCCCCCAAAACAAACCTGCCCAGCAGGTAGTTAAGCAGTTTTACCAAAAGCACAAATAGCAATATGCTCGAACTAGGAGATCAAATTCCTGACATTACCCTCAAAAATCAAGACGATCAATCTGTTTCTTTCCGTTCTTACCTTGGCAAAAACATCGTTGTCTATTTTTATCCAAAAGACTTCACGCCAGGGTGTACCAAAGAAGCTTGTTCTTTCCGGGACAACTACAGTTTGCTGGAATCTTATGATGCAGAGATCATCGGCGTAAGTGGTGACAGCCCCAAATCGCATCAGAAGTTTGCGAAAGCTTACAACTTAAAATACACACTATTGAGCGATACCAACAAAAAGGCTGAGCGCGCTTTTGGGGTGAAAAGAAACATGTTTGGCTTACTCCCAGGCAGAGAAACCTTCATATTTGACAAAAAAGGGAAAATGATCGGTAAGTTCAGTTCTGCCATCGCAGCCACAAGGCACGTGGAAGAAGCGATTAAAGTGCTGGAAAAACAGCGGTGAGACTTTAGACATTAGACGCTAGAATTTAGACATTAGATCTATTCTGGGTTTAGCCTGTGAATAATAACCAGCTTGTAGCTGGCCTAAAAATGGATCGTTAGCCACACGTAACAAGAGTAGGCAGTAAGCAATAACCAATAGGCAAAAGGTTATGGACAATTAGGAACGATATTGTGTATATTTATTTCTAATGTTATCTAACCTCTACTCTGGCTTAAGCCTGCGGCTTGAGCCTACCAATAGTAGCCAGCTTGCAGCTGGCCTAAAAATGAAAAAACCACCCGTCCTTGACGTGATGGCCTTTTCGAATCTACCAGCTATGGAAAATCTTTAATCTATATATGTATTTGATTGTTATCTTCTGTTATCTGATTCAAATATGAAAAATTGTTCACAGCCAGCGAAAAATAGTTGACGAACAACAAGATTAGGTATGTAAAGGGCAGTTCGGCGGTGACGAGCGTAGGGTAAGAATAAGCGGATTACACATAACTTGTCAGCGATACTTTATCAAATGCTTTATACAAACAGTTAAGTGGCAATAGAAAATCCTATCTTCATTTCAGGTGTGCAAACACAGAATTTTAAAGGTGGAGACAGGAATCAGTCTGAAAGGTTTGATTGATCAAATGTGAATGGTAGCAGCTGACCTGCATTTTCAAAGTAGAGGAAAGTATCGTTGACCGATTCTATCAACAAGGGAATATTGCAATGATACCGGTTACTAAACTCTACCATGGCCTGCCGGCAACTCCCACAGGGAAAGCCCGGTTTGTTGGCAGAGGCAACTGTCAAAGCCATCATTATCGGTTTGATATTTGGGTAGAGCGTACCCATGTTGAACAAGGCTACCCGTTCTGCACATAGTCCCAGTGGGTAGACTGCATTCTCTTGATTATTCCCTTGCACCATGGCCCCATTCTCCATGAGGATGGCCGCTCCAACCTGATAATTTGAATAAGGACTGTAGGCAGTTTTGACAGCTTCGCGGGCAGAAGCCATAGTTCTTTGCTGCTCAACTGTCAACTCATCCGCTGTCAGTAGTTGATAGCTAATATTGATAGATTCATTCTTCATGTCAATGTCGTTTAATCACCTATGGCTACATTTTAGAGGGCTGCAAAAATATAAACGTCAGCGCTCAGTGCCAAATTTGATTATTTCCGTAATAAATCTTTGGCCAGATAGTATTTCATTACAGCCTCGCCAACCCGCTTAAAAACAGAAGGCCACCAACTGTTCAGACAATCGGTAGCCTTTCTGATTAATTGCTCGGCATAATGCTTTTATTACCTTATTTTTTCTTGAAGACCGGCGGGTCCTCTCCCTCCGGTACAAAAATCATGGACTTGGAGTTCATGCAATAACGTTTCCCTGTCGGTTCAGGACCATCGTCAAAAACGTGTCCCAGATGAGAACCGCTTTGACTATCAATTACCTCCCACCGGACCATGCCGTAGGCAGTGTCTTTTCGCAGCAACACCGCATCCGAATCAATGGGTGCATAGAAACTTGGCCATCCAGTACCCGAATCAAATTTTGTTTCTGAAGAGAAAAGCGGTTGCATGGATGCCGCCGAATAATAAGTTCCCTTCTTATAGTTTTTATTCAGCTTACCGCTAAAGGCATACTCCGTACCCTGCTCTCTGAGAATGTGATAAGCTTCCGTATCCAATCGCTTACGCCACTCATTTTCCTCCAACTGAATGGGGAATTTTTTGTAATCTACAGCTACTATTCTCACCCCATCATCACTTCGCTCTTCGGAACCCGACTGACGGGAATTCTCCTGACAATTAGCTGTGAGTACGAAAATCAACAGTGACATGACAAACATGCCAATCTTACTTGTATACATAGAGATATCAATTGATATGATTATTGACTACTTTTCTTTCGATAATACGTATAAAACCAATTTCAGTCGAAAGTATCACGAAAATATGATAAATAGTTTTGGTGCACGATAGACGGCATTTGAGGTTTGATGTTGGGAGGAGAGCCATTGTTCATCGTTAGTCTATGGCCAGTGTCACTGGAATGGTCAATTCAAAGCAGGTACCCTGATCGTGTTTCATAAGTTTCACACTTCCACTATGTGCTTTCATCACAGTAGCGATAATGGACAAACCCAGCCCGTTGTTTCCTTTCCTGGTCGTGAAAAACGGCTCAAATATCTGTTCTTCCAACCCTTTCCTGATGCCGCAACCATCGTCTTCTATTCGGATCCTGACCTGATCTTTGTCCTGAAAAGTCACGATGGTAATGTTCCCGTAACGGTCGGGGCCAATGGCCTCAATGCTGTTGGTCAATAAATTGGTAAATACCTGATTGAGTTTACCGGGCCATCCGTTGACCTGCTGAATGGCGCCATATTGCTTATGTATGGTAATTTTATTGTTAAGCCTGCCATGCAGCAACCTGACAGCCGAATTGATGTTCTCATGCAGGTCCAGCAACATCGGAATCTCAGTATTCTGATCATCGGAAAACATCTTGAGCGTTTTCACAATATCTGAAGACTTCTGAGCACCTTCTTCAATGCCATCCAACAACAAATTAACCTCTTCCATGAGCTCATGGAGGTCAAACTGAGCCGACATCTGTTGAATAACTTCTGATTTGCGGTCGTTTTCGGCTGATAAAACTCCAGAAACAAACTCTGAAATCTCCCTGAAATCATTTTTGAGCGGATGGACGTTGCCCTTGACGTAGTTGAGCGGATTATTGAGCTCGTAGGCAATGCCGGAGGTGAGTAAACCAAGTGTTGCCATCTTTTCCATCTCTACCACCTGCAGCTGAGATTCTTTCAGCCCTGTCAACGCTTTCTCCAATTGCTTGTTTTTCTCCTGTACAGTTTGTTGTACATCCTTGAGCTGATCTATGGAGGTGATGGTACCGATTGAGCAAATGGGCACCCCTTTCGCATCGTATTTCACCACTCTGCTCCTATCCAGCACCCACATATAGGCGCCTGACTTCGTTAGTAAGCGGTATTCAATAGAGACAAAAGTATCAGCCCCATACTCTACGTTTCGATACGCCGAAGTCACACGGTCACGGTCTTCCGGATGGATCATGCTACTCCATATCCCGTGCTCAAACTGAAAGGCTCCCGGCTCATAACCCAACAAACGGTAGTAAGTATCCCCTACCCGCGTCAGATTCTTCACCAGATCAATATAGTAAACACCCTCCATAGAAACTTCAAAAGCCTTAATCATGGCCTCATCACTTTTCTTTAGTCTATAGTAGCTGATAGCAAAATACAACAAAGCTACAGCCAGCAAGACAAGCAGTACCAACAATATGTAAATGACAGACTCTGGCATACCCAACATAGAATAAACTACGGAAAGAAGAAGGCATCAACTCCCCACCCCATCTGATCATGCTTTTGCAATAGATTACATAACGGGGATTTCATTGCTCTTATCCGTTAAGATAAACAACTATCAGCAGAAATTTTCCATTTCAGCGAAATGAATGACGCGGATCATGTCACCAATACAGCCCTCAGGATCATCAGACCTTTACCGTAAATTATCATTTGATACAAAGGCTCTGGACACAAAAAAAGCCTCCATCCAGAGGCTCTTCCATTAATTTCAAAATGTGGGTCTGTCATCTTCAGCCCTTTCCCGTCATCATTTAAAAACCTTTTTCTGGAAAAAATAGGATACCCCCAGCAACACCAAGGCAATAAAAGCACCTATCTGTTCCCCATCACCTACATTTATATGCGCCGCAGCAGCCAAAACAAAATCAAAGAAAAACCCTGCATAAGCCCATTCAGCCAGTTCTTTTGATTTTCTGGTAAGTATCGCCACTACCCCCAGGATCTTGGCAACTGCCAGCGGATAAATGATAAAGGTAGGAAAACCCAGTGTCTTAAATATGGCTGAGACCTCATCAGTATTGAAAAGGTACATCCCTGCTGACATCAACATCATGGCGGATAGCAACCCTGTTGATACCCAAAAAACTATTTTTTGCGTCTTCATAATTTGTAAAAATTTAAATAAATGTACGTACATCTATTTATAAGTTCAAAAAATCTGGCTGATAAACTATTTGATGTCGTGAAATAGTCTTCTTTCGATCTCCCGGCCAACATCGGAACAGGACTTCATCCATGAGTCAAATAATTATGAGATAGATGATAAAAGGTCAATTTCGTCAATCAATTATCATTTAGTAATGAAAACCACCACATATGTTGTAAGGAAATGACATTATTTTTTTTGATTCTGGCTATATTCGAGGCTATGCGGTAGGACGCACTGGCAATATGGATACAGAGGTTAGTGAAAATGAAATTCATGCGTTACTGGATAAAGCATACAATATCCGGGGTAATGACGTTTCGAGGAGCATAGAGCTGGCAAGAGAAGCACATGAATTAAGTAGAATTGTAGGGAGTGAAAACTTGATTGCCCTGAGTCTGGCGAGGTTATCCCTATTCCTCATGGTCACAGGCAAGTTTGAAGAATCCCAAAAGTCTGCCGAAAAAGCCATTGCCTACTACACACGCCAGGGAAATGCCAAAGGAGTTGCGGAAGCAAAATACAGCCTTGCTGGCATATGCTACAAAACAGACAATCACCATAAAGGTCTCAAATACCTCATAGACTGCCTCAACATATACAGAAAGCTCAAAGATTACCATAACCTGGCCAGGGTGTATAAATCAATGGGTACAGTCTACGAGTATTTCGATGATAAAAAGCGGGCGATTGAGGCGTATAAGAAGACATTACAGGCTGCCAGGAAAGCCGAAGACATAGACCTGGAAGCCAATGCCCTGAATCCACTGTCGGGCATCTACCTCAACCTCAATAAGATCAGGGAAGCATTCCGCACCATAGAAAGGTCTATTGCCATCAAGAACAAAACCGGCGACACCAGGGGTCTTGCTTTCGCGCTGTATGGCAGGGGCAAAATCTACATCAAAACCGGAGATTTTGAATTAGCCAAAAAGGATCTTGATGCAGCAATGGAAACCCTCCAGAAAGTAGGTGATAAATATGGTATCGCCATGTGCTACATCAAACTCGGCTCACTTTGCTATGAACGTGGACGCCTGGATGAAGGCATCAAAGTCCTGAAGACGGGATTAGAATTTGGTAAAAAATACCAGATATCCCTCATGAAATTCAAGGGCAGCCTGCTACTGTACAAGTCGTATAAAAAGTCCGGCAACATTGGTAAGGCATTGGTCTACCTGGAGCACTACATGCAGGAGAAAGAGGCCATTTCTGCCACGCAGGCTCAGAAAATCATGGAGAATTACGAGTCTATCACCTTGATGGAGACCAAGGAACGACACAATAAACTCAAGATAGAAAAAGCGGAAATACTGCGTAAGAAAAACATCGCAGAACAGGCAAGCAGGGTCAAACAGGACTTCCTGTCTACCATGAGCCATGAAATCAGGACCCCATTGAACGCCATCATTACCATCGCGTCCCTGCTGGGCAAAAGAAACGACCCTCAGGAACAGGAACTGGTGACTTCCCTGCAGTTTTCCTCCAACAACCTGCTGCTGATCATCAATGACATCCTGGACTTCAGCAAGCTGGAAGCCGGTAAGTTTACGCTGGACTTCAGGCCCAATGATTTTACAGAGCTGATGCAAAACATCAAGAACACCTACAGCTCTATGGCCAGAGAAAAGGGCCTTTCGCTCAATCTCAAAATCATACAGGAGGTGTCTAAGGTCTACTTCATTGATGAGACAAGGCTTTCGCAAATACTCGGCAATCTGATCAGCAACGCAATCAAATTCACTGATGCTGGCTTTGTTGACATCATCGTTGATAAAGTGGATGAAAGCGACGAACACGACCTGATCCGTTTCAAAGTGATTGACTCCGGCGCAGGGATTGACAAAGAATATCAAAAGATTATTTTTGACAGCTTCTCTCAATCCAAGTCTGTGACCAAAAGGAAAGCAGGCGGTTCAGGACTGGGGCTGGCCATCGTCAAGAAGCTGGTAGAACTACATGGCAGCAGCATCTCACTCAAGAGTGAGGAAGGGCGCGGCTCCATGTTTTACTTTGACCTGTCACTGAAAAGATCCAGGGTCATTAGCAAGGCAATAGAAAAGTCTGACAATGATCTAGTAGGGAAATATGTGTTACTGGCCGAAGACAATATGATCAATGCGATGGTCGCCAAAAAGCTTTTATCTAATTGGGGCATTAAAACGAAGCACGCCAAAAATGGTGCAGAAGCATTTGAAATGGCCAAAAAAGAGTCTTTCGATTACATCTTACTGGACATCCACATGCCGGAAATGGATGGTTTCGAAGCCGTTAAACTGATTAGAGAAACAGAATCCTACAATCACAAGGCCCCTATCTTTGCATTGACAGCGGACATCACCGTACGCAACAATGATACCCATGCGGACTACTTCGATGAATTCCTGCTCAAACCCATTGAAAGAGAAAAATTATACAATACATTGAAGTCTTACCAAAAGCTATAGCGTCAATACCAGAAAGACGGAAATTAAGCAGTAATCTTTTTAAAATGGATCTTGAGTTCTGAACCAATCGATTTGAGTTTTTGAAGTTCTGAGGGCTCTATGATGCACAGGGATAACCCCTCTCTTCCACCCCGGGCAGTCCTGCCACTTCTATGCGTGTAGTAATCCAGCTGATCCGGTAATTGATAATGTACCACAAAGGCAAGATTCTGTACATCAATACCCCGGGCAGACAAATCGGTCGCTACCAGCCAGTCAGACCTTTCATTCTTGAACGATCGCATGACCTTGTCCCGCTCTTTTTGCAACAGATCACCGTGGATAGCATCTACTGCTACATTGCGACTACGCAACTGCTTTTCCAGAGTCCTGACTGCCGCCTTGGTTTTACAAAAAATAATCCCGCGCTGTCCGCTCACCGACTGCAAAAAGCTTAGCAAAGTAGGCAGCTTCAGCGAAGCCTCTACCGCTACGTATTGGTGTTTGATCTTATCGTTGACCACCCCTTGTCCCTTCAGTGAAATTTGGTGCGCATCGGGGTTGAGGTATTTCTTAATGATTTTTCTGATCCCTTCCGGCATCGTTGCCGAGAACAACCATACATTCCGCTGATCGCTCAACTGCTTTAGGATTTCATCCAATTCCTTCTTGAAACCGATGCTCAGCATCTCGTCCGCCTCATCCAAAATAATGGTTCGGACATGGTCCAGGTTCACGACTTTCATCCGCATCAACTCCAGCAACCTACCGGGCGTCGCTACAATGATATGTGTCTTTCGCTTGAGAGCAGCTATCTGGCGGTCAATCAACTCCCCACCGTAAACTGCCTCCGTAAAAATCTTATCTGTATATTTGGTATACTTGAATAATTGCTTGGCAATCTGCTGTCCCAACTCACGGGTTGGCGTCAGAATAAGGCCCTGAACATAGGGCTTATCAGACCTGATCTGATGTAACAAAGGTACACCGAACGCCGCTGTCTTACCAGTACCTGTTTGCGCCTGACCAATGAAATCGGTCCCTTTTGACAGTAAAAAAGGGATCGCCTTCTCCTGTATTTCTGTAGGCTCTGATATTCCCAGTTCTGCCAACCCTTTGACAATGTCTTTCCTTACTCCTAGTTCTTTAAATGTCGCCACCCTTCAATTTTTTGGCTAAATTAATAATTACCCCGGTATCCACCGCCAAAAATTGATCATGGTATTTGAAAGAGGTTCAAATAATCCCCACTAATTTTGCGGCATATGACCCAAAATTTCGATTACAAATCATTTGATCTCCCGGTGGCCGAGGTCATACCTGAAGTACAACAACAACTGAATACCCAACAGTCCCTGATCATCAGTGCACCTCCAGGGGCGGGAAAAAGTACCTTACTGCCATTGGCGTTGCTGGATCACCCAATATTGGATGGCCTCAAAATCATCATGCTGGAGCCCAGAAGGCTTGCGGCTAAGTCCATCGCCATGAGGATGTCAGATATGCTGGGAGAAGCTGTTGGTCAGACCATCGGCTATCGGATCAGGTTTGAAACCAAAGTGAGCCAGGAAACGAAGGTCGAAGTGGTCACAGAAGGAATTCTTACCAGAATGCTGCAATCAGACAATTCACTTGAGGGTGTAGGGTTAGTCATCTTTGACGAGTTTCATGAACGGAGTATCCACGCAGACCTGGCACTGGCACTCTCCCGGGAGGCACAGGAGGTCTTGAGGCCAGAACTCAAATTACTGATCATGTCTGCGACATTGGACATCCCACAACTTTCAGCCATATTGGAAGCACCTGTCATCGAAAGCATGGGGCGTCAGTATCCGGTAGAGGTTTTTCATACCGGCCAGCAGGATGACCTTTTACTGCCGGAACTAACCGCGAGAACAGTGCTGAGTGCTATCCAAAAACATGAAGGTGATGTACTGGTTTTTCTTCCCGGACAGGCAGAAATCAGAAAGTGTGAAGAACTGCTCAAATACAAAGTCAAAGGAACATTGGTCATTCCTCTTTTTGGGCAGCTGCCCTACAACCAGCAGAAAAGAGCGATCCTGCCAGACAGAGAAGGCAGACGGAAAATAGTGCTGGCTACTTCCATTGCAGAAACCAGTCTCACGATAGAAGGCGTTAAGATCGTCGTCGATTCCGGTTTTGGCAGAACATCGCGCTATGATGCAAAATCAGGTATTTCGAGATTGGTTACTACACAAATTACCGCCGATGCCGCAGACCAGCGAACAGGTCGCGCTGGCAGGCTCAGTAATGGTTATTGCTACAGAATGTGGTCTAAAGCCGATCAGGAAAGGCTGCAAAAGCATCGCGTTCCGGAGATCATGGAAGCAGACCTCACTTCCCTGGTACTGGAGCTGGCCTGCTGGGGCATCAATGATCCGCAAAAGCTCACCTGGCTCACACCGCCACCCAAAGGACCGGCAATGCTGGCAAGCGAAACCCTTCATCAGCTCGGCGCACTGGAGAATCATCAGATTACGGACCATGGTAAGAAGATACACCGCCTCCCCTGCCATCCCCGAATTGCGCACATGCTCTTGACAGCCGAAGAAGATGACTTGTTGCCCCTGGCTTGTGACATCGCTCCTTTTCTGGAGGAAAGAGACCCGCTCCCAAAAGGAACCGGGATCGACCTTAGCCTGCGGGTAGAAGCACTGCGAAATCACAGAAGATCAGGGCAACGAAACGGGCGACTGGCCAAAATGGAACAGATCGCTGCTTCCTACCGAAAGATATTCGACATTGAATCCGACAATGACGTATTTGACGACTATGAAGCCGGTGTACTACTGGCAGCAGCCTATCCCGAAAGAATCGCCTGCTCCCGCCCAGGAAACAATGCACAATTTCAACTGGCCAACGGGAAGTATGCCATGGCTGGCCACCGTGATGACCTTGCCCACGAACCCTGGCTTGCTGTAGCGCACGTTGATGCCCGGGACGGCATGGGGAAAATCTTCATGGCCTGCAGGCTCAACCCAAGAGACCTGGCCCCTCTCATCACCGAACGGGAAGTCATCACCTGGGACAGCAGAAGCGGCAGCCTGATAGCCAGTCTGGACATGCGTATTGGTAACATCGTGTTAAAAAGCGAACCCCTCCCCGACCCGGACGAATCAGGGCTCATCAATGCGATCTGTGACGCGATCCGGGCAGATGGTGAAAAATTGCTTCCTTTCGATGAAGAAGTACAGCAATGGCAGGCAAGAGTTTTATCACTTCGCAAATGGCGAACAGATGAAAGCTGGCCGGATGTGGCCACCTCTACTCTACTCGCCACTTGCCATGAGTGGTTAACACCATACCTCACGCATGTTAAAAAGTCGGACGACCTGAAGAAACTCAACCTGCTGGAAATACTCCACAGCAGCTTACCGTTTGATCAGCAACAAGCATTGAACACATTGGCGCCCGACAGGCTGGAGGTTCCTACAGGTTCTAAAATCAGACTACTTTACAGAGCAGATGGTTTGCCACCGATCCTGTCCGTCAGACTACAGGAATTGTTTGGCCTTGCCGAAACGCCTACTGTCAATGAAGGGCATAATTCTGTACTGATTCATTTGTTGTCACCGGGCTTTAAGCCGGTACAGGTTACTTCAGACCTGGAGAGTTTTTGGAATAAGACCTATTTTGAAGTTCGAAAGGAGCTAAAGCGACGATATCCCAAACACGCATGGCCTGATGACCCGTGGAATGCAACACCCACACGAACCGCTAAAAGAAAAAATAAGCAATAGGATAACGCATAGGTCGCTTACAACTCAGTTCATCCATAAAATCGTTGATTTTATGTTTCATTAGTCATGATGATCCACTAATATTGGTCTTCTTTGACAATTATGAAATTAAAATTGAAGTTTTTCGGCAGACTGACGGAGCTGACGGGGGTCAATGAACTGACCTGGGAGACAGCAGAAGAGCTTTCTTTGTCAGAAATAGAAGCGGAACTCAGCCAACAGTACAACAATTGGACTGAGCAGACCTATCGCATTGCCATCAACCAAACCCTGGTAACAGATGGTAAGGTCAGTGATGGAGATGAGGTCGCTTTTCTTCCTCCTTTTGCCGGCGGCTGATCTTTGCCAAAACTGATCAAAAAAAAGCGATTACATCTATTGTACAGCATCGCTATATTGCCAATGATAAATTCACTGAACGGGATGATTAAGAATCACTTTATCAAAGGAGCCATTTCACCAGATTTCGTAGCCAAGGCGATCGAAAAATATCAGGTCAAGACCAATATTGGGGCTTATGATATCTTTCTGGGCCAGGTACGCGCCGACCAGATCGATGGACGCGTGGTCAGGGCCATCGAGTTCTCTGCATATGAAGAAATGGCAAACAAGGGGCTGATGGAACTGATGGAAACTTGTTTTGAGAAGTTTAACCTGACAGGCGGACATATCTACCACAGTCTAGGCGAAGTAAAAACAGGCGAGATCTGCTTTTTTGTATTCACCTCCTCAGGACACCGACCAGACGCGTTTGCTGGCACACAGTTTCTGGTCAATGAAATCAAAAAGCAAATTCCCATCTTTGGCAAAGAAATCTTCGAAGATGAAACGCATCAATGGAAAGTTAACAAACTATAATCACTGCTCCCATACTCTTCCCCAACCGCAACAAACCTGATTGAAGACTTAGCATCTAAATGGTAGACATCACTCACAAAGTCAATACGCTGCGAACAGCAATCGCCGAAGCCATCATCAAAGTGGGCTCCTCCAACACGCTCGAACTGATCAGAAACGGTCAGATCCCGAAAGGAGATGTGTTTGAAATGTCGCGCGCCGCCGGGCTGTTGGGCATCAAGAAAACGCCGGAATTACTGCCGGACTGCCATCCGCTGCCGGTGGAGTCCGCTTCCATTAAATATGAAATGCTGGAAGAAAGCATCAGGATATTGGTGACGGTCAAAACGATTTATAAAACCGGTGTAGAAGTAGAAGCCATGACTGGAGCGGCTATTGTAGCACTCAATATCTATGATATGCTCAAACCGGTGGACAAATCAGTAGAAATCACTAACATCCGACTACTTGAAAAAACAGGTGGCAAATCAGGAAGAAAGCCGCTGGACGGCACATTCAAGGCGGCCATCGTTGTTTGTTCTGACACCATCAGTAAAGGCAATGGAGAAGACAGCAGTGGCGCAGCTATTCGGGAAGCTTTAACAAAGTACGGAGTATCCACCACAAAACTGGAAATCATACCAGATGACCCGGCCTTCATCGCCAATCAGTTGGAGCAAACTACAGCCGACGAAACAATAGACTTAATCATATTTACCGGAGGAACCGGCGTTGGACCCAGGGATGTCACCCCTGATACTATCCTACCACTTCTGGATCTTGAGTTGGAAGGTGTCAGTGAGCAGATCAGGCGGTACGGGCAGGACAGGACGCCCTATGCCATGCTATCCCGTTCTGTCGCTGGCATCAAAAACAAAAAGATTGAGCTGGCACTTCCAGGGTCTAAAAAAGGAGCCATCGAAGGAATTCAAGCTTGCTTTCCTCACATATTGCATGTTTTTGACATAATTTTAGGTCAGCGACATGGGTAATGAAAAGCAAATATTGACAGATGGATTTGGCAGAACGCACAACTACCTGCGAATCTCGCTGGCAGAGCGCTGTAACCTAAGGTGTACTTACTGCATGCCAGAACACGGTGTAGACCTTACGCCAAAGGAACACCTGATGACTGCGGAGGAAATCCTGGCGATTGCGCGACTCTTCGTTGATCACGGTGTCAATAAAATCAGGCTCACGGGAGGCGAACCACTGATCAGGAAGGATTTCCCGGCCATCCTGGAAGGACTATCCGCATTACCAGTAAAACTGAGCATCACCACCAATGGTGTCATTGTAGATCGCTTTTTCGATTTGTTTCAGGAAACAGGGCTACAGGATGTCAATATCAGCCTCGACACCCTGAATGCCGATCGGTTCTTTACCCTAACAAGGAGAAATCATTTCGAGCCAGTCTATAAAAACATTCTGAAGGCAGCTGCACTCGGTTTCAATACAGGAATCAACGTTGTACTGCTCAAAGACCAAACAGAAGCTGAAATTCTTGATTTTGTGGAACTTACCAATAAATTGAATGTCCGGGTGAAGTTCATCGAGTTCATGCCTTTTGCGGGCAATAAATGGGATTTGAGTAAAATACTGACAGGCAACGAAGTATTGGAGATTGTCAAAGAGTCGTATACTACCAGCATCATCAAACTGGCAGATGATCGCAACAGCACCTCAGTCAACTACCAAATCGAGGGTTATGAAGGTTCTTTTGGAATGATCAACACCGTCAGTAACCCCTTCTGTCAGGGCTGTAACCGCATCAGGTTAACGGCGGATGGTTCATTGAAAAATTGCCTCTTCTCAAACATAGAAACGAAACTACTGCCTTCCTTCCGGGAAGGCAAAGACATCTCTCCCCTCATTGCCGGTGCTATGGGGCGAAAAAAGCGCATGAGAGCAGGAATGGATACCATTGAGCAGTTCTCTGCCACCGAAAAAATTGAGCAAAACAGATCCATGATTACAATCGGAGGATAATGATCAGCATAGCAGAAGCAAAAAAAATCATCAGCAGTCAGCAATATCACAGGGAGACAGAGGAAGTCAGGCTTGAGGAATTGAAAGCCGGAAACGTACTTGCCGAAGACATCATTTCTCCTGTAGACCTCCCTCTCTTTAGCAATTCAATGATGGATGGCTATGTGGTGAGTTCAGATGCTACCAGTCATGAAGTCATTGGAGAAATCCAGGCTGGCGATGTCAAGGACTATGAACTCCCAGATGGAAAAGCCTATCGCATTTTTACCGGCGCACGCATTCCAGACAACAGCCTTGCAGTTATTATGCAGGAATCAGCCAGCCGCGAAGGCAATCAGGTTTCTTTTACTGAAGACATCACTGCTGGAAAAAACATCCGTAAAACTGGTGATGAGGTCACCAAAGGCGCAAAAGTACTGTCTGCTGGCACCACCATCACTCCCGGTCTTACCGGCTTTCTGGCAAAAATGGGCCTTACCCACTGTAAAGTTTTTAGAAAACCCAGAATTGCGCTGCTCACCACCGGAGATGAGTGCAAGCCTGTTGGATCAACGCTCCAACCTGGCGAAATTTACGAATCCAACAGTTTGATGCTACAACAGGCACTCGCCGACTATGGCTATGAGGTTTTGATCAGGCACACCATGGACACCTATGAAGCCACCAGAAGTAACCTGTCAGATTTACTGGAACAGGCAGATGTCCTGTTTGTCACCGGAGGCATATCCGTAGGAGATTACGATTTTGTAGGCAGATGTCTGAAGGACTTAGGGGTAACAGAACTCTTTTACAAGGTCAGTCAAAAACCCGGCAAGCCGCTATTCTTCGGCAGAAAAGACAATACTTCAGTACTGGGATTACCAGGCAACCCCGCTTCTTCCCTCACCTGTTTCTATCAATACGGATTACCCATCTGCAGAAACATGAGCGGCTACCGGCCGGAAGAGTTCTTCCTGCCACCGGTCCAGATGAAACTGGCCATTGATTACACTAAATTCGGCCCCAGGCCGGAGTTTGTGAGAAGTGAGTACCAACATGACGGAACGGTGATACCACTGGGGAAGCAGCGTTCTTCCATGTTACACAGCTATGCAACTGCCAATTGTCTGCTCTACATTCCTGAAGGCAAACAAGTACTCACCGCAGGCCAATGGGTCACAGGCTATTTGATTTAAAAAACTGACAAAACAGATTGAGGATTTACACCTTTCCGAAATTCAGTATATGAAATCAATGGTATGAACCCCAGGGCAAGCCCTAGACCCTAAATCCGAGGCAAGCCTCGGGGAATCAGACGGGGTCACCAAGACCCAAACCTTCTCGTCTGCCGAAGCTTCCGCGAAGGTAGATTGGGGCAGACAGTTATTCCCGCCTAATCTATCAGTAGTACTTTGACGCCATAAAAACTTCAAAGCATCTCGTAGCACAGACCATACTACCAGATGAAAAATAGCGCTTTTTTTTGTTACTTTGTAGGCTATGAATCCAGTTGTTAAAAAGTTTTTGATCAGGTCGGCCATCATCTATATTGTCTGGCTGGTCATCTATCACGCTTTGATCATTCCCGATGGAAGACTTAATAGATTTCTGACTGATCGGGTGAGTGAAGGAACTGCCATAGGTTTGACATGGCTGGGTTATGACACCGATTATCAGGTGGTAGATGGTAGCAATATGGTTTACATCGATGGGCAGGCAGTAGTCCTGGTGGCCGATGAATGTAATGGATTGGAATTATTTGCGCTTTATGCAGGTTTCATCCTTGCATTCCCTGGGAGGTGGAAGTTCAAAGCAATCTTTATTCCAGCAGGTATATTTTTAATTTTCCTGATCAACATTGCCCGGGAAATAGCACTATCACTCAACTATAAATTCTTCCAGGAAACTTTTGAACTCAATCATAAGTATACCTACGTTTTTATCGTATATATCTTTGTCTTCCTTATCTGGAGGTATTGGCTGAGAAATTACTCTGCATTAGTAAAGGCATGATTACTACCAACAGATGGCGAAGAAAGACAAAACCCTACAGAAAAGCTGGAAGAAATATGCCGTGGAGTTCCTCTCGATCTTCGTGGCGGTCATCTCCGCTTTTGCCCTCAACAACTGGAATGATAATAGAAGAGACGTCAATGCAGAATCTAAGATACTGCTGGAAATCCTCAATGGATTGGCCAAAGACAGTGTGGACATCAACTACAATGTAGGAGGACATCAGCAAGGTATCAAGTCATGTATTTACTGGAGAAATATATTCACCAATCAGTCCATGGATACTACCGGGCTCCGAAGCCAATACCGATTGCTTACCAGGGACTTTTTATCGATTCAAAATACCTCAGGATTTGAAACGCTTAAGTCAAAAGGGTTTGAATTGATTAGCAATGACTCCCTCCGGTCCAAAATCATCTCATTGTACGAGTTTGATTACCAACTATTATTCAAGCTGGAAGAGCAATACGATGAACTGCAGTTTCACAGCAGTTACTTCCACAAGATCAACCCATTCATCGCTCCTCACCTCATTTATGACCCATCTGGTGAAATCACAGGGATTCAACTACCCATCCAACTCAATGAGCGCGACCGACAAATGCTGCTGAGCTACCTATGGAAAATAGAGATGAACCGAAAGTTCATATTGGGAACTTATCAGGATGTACACAGCCGGGTTATTTCGTTGAGTACTGAAATCAAAGAAGAGCTGGCACGGTAACTGGCAAGGGCAGCTGAAATTTAGCCAACAAAGACCTTCTCACTCATTGCCGATTTACATTTTATTGGACTAATTTTGCGCTCAAATTCTAGAACGAATATGATAGCTGCAAATAACATTTCTTTACAGTTTGGTAAGCGGATACTTTTTGACGATGTCAAGATCAAGTTTACCGGAGGCAATTGCTATGGGATCATTGGCGCGAACGGTGCCGGGAAATCTACCTTCCTCAAAATTCTCAGTGGCGAAGTAGATGCCAATCGTGGAAGTATCGAAATAGAGCCGGGAAAAAGGATGGCTGTACTGAAACAGAACCACTTCGAGTTTGACGATTTTACCGTTTTGAATACGGTCATGATGGGTCATGACAAACTGTGGGAGGTGATGGAAGAGAAAAACGCCATCTACATGAAGCCCGACTTCAGCGAAGCCGATGGTGTCAAGGCCTCAGAACTTGAAGAGCAATTTGCAGAGATGGATGGCTGGAACGCCGAATCCGATGCAGCAGCATTGCTCAGCGGGTTAGGAATCAAGGAAGACCAGCATTACCTCAATGTACGTGAACTGAATGGTAACCAAAAGGTACGCGTATTACTGGCGCAGGCACTCTTTGGAAACCCTGACATCCTCATTCTGGATGAGCCTACCAACGACCTGGACATCCACACCATCAGTTGGCTGGAAGACTTCCTGCTGGATTTCAAGAATACAGTCATCGTAGTATCGCACGACAGGCACTTCCTGGACACCGTATGTACACATATTGTAGACATCGACTTTAAGAAGGTGAAGTTGTTTACAGGAAACTATTCGTTCTGGTACCAATCTAGTCAGCTGGCGCTGTCGCAACGTGCCCAGGCTAATAAGAAAGCTGAGGAAAAGAAAAAAGAGTTGCAGGAGTTCATCTCCAGGTTTAGTGCAAACGCCGCCAAATCAAAGCAGGCCACCAGTAGAAAGAAGCTACTCGATAAAATCAATCTGGATGATATCCAACCTTCTACCAGAAAGTATCCTGCCATCATTTTCAAGCAAACAAGGGAAGCAGGTGACCAGATATTGGAGGTGAGCAACTTATCCATGCAGCTTGATGGCAGAACGCTGTTCAAAGACCTGGATTTCTTTGTCAACAAGGGTGACAAGATCGCAGTAATCAGCAGAGACAGTCTTGCTGTAACCTCCTTCTTCCGCATCCTCAACGGTGAATTAGCACCCACTTCCGGTGCTTTCAAGTTTGGTCAGACCATTACTTCAGCCTATTTACCCAACGAGAATGATCAGTACTTCACCAGTGACCTCAACCTGATAGACTGGCTGAGACAATTCTCAGAGGAAAAAGACGAAGTATACATCCGAAGTTTCCTGGGCAAAATGCTCTTCTCAGGCGAAGAGACTCTGAAGAAGGTCAATGTACTCTCCGGAGGTGAAAAAGTTAGATGCATGATTTCCAGAATGATGCAAACAGGTGCTAACCTTTTGATGCTGGACGAACCAACCAATCACCTGGATCTGGAATCCATTACGGCATTCAACAATTCTCTCAGTGACTTTCCGGGCACCATTTTGTTTTCATCTCACGACCATGAGTTCACACAAACCGTGGCCGACAGAATCATTGAGCTGACGCCCAATGGATACCTGGACAAGCTCATGACTTATGATGAATATGTGACCAGCGACAAGGTATCGCAACAGCGTCTGTCAATGGCGTAAAACAGGAGAATGAAAATAAAAAAGTGGTTAAAGCGTCTACTACAAATAGCACTCACATTAGTACTACTTGTTACAGCAACAATTTATATGATTAAATACCTCAATCCAGCGATTGGCAGAGCTCCAGACGCTTCCACTATCAACTCTCCCAACTTTGATGGTAAGTTATTTATCAATCCGGTACCCACAAAAGCGGGTACCTTGAAAGACGGACCAAAAATAGCCCGGGATTATCTGACAAGGAAAGCCGAAGGCACACCCCTCAAGTCATATCAGTTCTCTGAAACCAACAGGGATTCTTTGGGCAATGGCAGAGCCCATCTCAACTGGCTGGGACATGCCGCGGTGCTGATAGAGAAAAATGGAAAGTACTTGCTGCTGGATCCGATGCTGGGTGAAAGGGCCTCTCCATTCTCGTTCATGGGCCCTAAACGGTTCAACCCTTCACCTATCCTGGCCAGGGATTTACCGAAGGTGGAGGCGATGGTTTTATCACACGACCACTATGATCACCTGGACTATGAAACGATCATACAGATCAAAAATAAAGTAGGTGTTTTCCTGGTCCCGCTGGGAGTAGGAAATACGCTCAGGCACTGGGGTGTGGCGGAAGAACAAATCAAAGAAATGGACTGGCACGATTCGCACCAGATTGGCGACTGGAACATCATCGCAACACCTGCCAGACACTTCTCCGGCCGATATCTCACACAGAACAATACCCTGTGGGCATCATGGGTGCTGGACCTCGCAGACGAGAAGATTTATTTTGGCGGAGACACAGGAATCTTTGATGGCTTCAGGGCGATTGGTCAGCAGTACGGACCGTTCGATTTATCACTGATGCCAATCGGTGCCTACAACGAATCATGGCATGACATCCACATGGATCCCATTGAGGCGATTGATGCATTTGACCAGGTAGGCAGAGGTATGTTCATACCCATCCACTGGGGTACATTTGACCTGGCCTTGCACAGCTGGTATGAGCCGGTAAAGCTTCTGGTAGAGTCAAAGGACATCCAACCTGACGAACTAATCATGCCGCTGCCCGGAGAATGGATTGACTACAGAACCTACCAGTCTAACCACGAATGGTGGAAAAGCTATTCTAAAGACTTCCAGGCGCAATAAGAAGTAGCAAAACACAATTTTTAGACGACTCTAAAAATTGCAAACGCAAAATTCGCTATACCCAAACAAAATTTGGACGTGGCAGATAAAAAACTAAAGCCCAATACTTTAAGCATTGGGCTTTAGTTTGATTATTAAAGCACTGCTACAGCAGAAAAACCTTCCTGCAGCACACTATCAAATATTTTTACTGACTGTCCATCTCCGCAAGGTCTGCCTTCAGTAAATGGCTCACCTGCTCATTCATCTGGTCAAAAGTTGCAAAACCATTGGCTATGCTCAGCAATCTTTCTTCGCGTCGGAGCACCAAACATGGATAACCTTTGACACCCCAATTTCGATTGAGGACAAACTCATCGTGTGTTTCTTTTTTGACCTCGTCACTTCTGAACCGTTCTAAAAATTCACCATAGTCCACATCAAATTCTTCACAGATACTTTCGTAGAAAGCCTCTTCCCCCGGGTCTTCAGAATCAACATAAAACTTGTGTTTAATGGCCGTGAAAAACTCCAGTTCCCGCTCCCCTAGCAGTGGTCTTGCCGCCACTGCCGCCCTGCAGGGAGGCTCAGTGTCATAGTTAAAAGCATCGCGATCAAATAGCTTGTAGCCAAACGGCTGCCCACTACGTTTGGTAACCTCCTGCCAGTGGTGCTTTAGAAAATCTTTCATCTGATCATTCCACGGATCACCACCTCCCGGCCTGAGTCCGCCTACGACAATTCGCAGGTTGATCCCTTCCGGGCGATAGGTATCTCTAAGCTGCTTCAATGCCGGAGAAATACCCCAACACCAGGAGCACATTGGATCTCCTATATAGATCAACTCGACATCAGTTCTTACTGTCTTCTTTTGCTCCGTTGGTGCGCCCAGAGAAGCCGGCGTACATAGCCCGGTCTCAGGATCGCAGTTGTTATTTTCTTCCATGATTGATAAACACTCCATCAACTAAAATCGTTCTGAATGCAAGTGTTTCACCAAAGACAAACAATTGTGTATTTTCGTCTTATAACAATTAAAATGTTGTGAAAAAGGTAAGTGTTTTAGGATGTGGGTGGCTTGGTCTTCCACTTGCTGCCAGGTTGGCAAAATCGGGATATGAGGTAAAAGGTAGTACAACCTCTGAAGAAAAAATGACGAGGATATCGTCGGTAGGTGTTGCGCCTTTTCTGGTAAGGCTGAGTATAGACGGCACAATTGACCCAACATTTCTGGACGCCGACGTCCTCATTCTCAACATCCCTCCGAGCCGTAACAGCCACGAAGACTTCCTGGCCATCTTACAGCACCTCAGAACCCAGGTGGAAGAATCGCCGATCAGGCAGGTACTTTATGGCAGCAGCACTTCGGTCTATCCATCCAATAACAACGAAGTCACCGAAGACGATGCCGACTATACGGCTACCAGCAGGTCTGGGATTGTGTTATTAGAAACGGAAGATATTTGGCGGAACAGAGCCGCTTTTGACCACATGATTGTTCGCTTTGCGGGGCTGTTTGGACCTGAAAGGAATCCTGGAAGATTTTTATCTGGACGTAATACAAACGGCGGAGAAAACCCCGTGAATATGATCCACCTCGACGACTGCATTGGGATTATCGGGCGTCTGCTGCAACAGACCAATTGGAATGATACTTTCAACGCCTGTTCTCCTCATCATCCTACGAGAAAAGCGTTCTATCAGCAGGCAAGTGAGCATATGGGAATAGCCTCTCCGGTATTTGAAGATCCGCAGGTCACACCACATAAAGTAGTCAACGCTGAGAAGCTTATCAGCACGCTTTCCTATCAGTTTATCAGGGATAACTTATTCGATGCAATCAGGGCATCATAAACATACAAAACATTCAACCCCCTCAGCACTTTCACATCTGTCTTTGGTCTCATAACAGGTGTCACTCCCATCGGTAGACCACGGAAAATCACTTGTGCAATCGTTACATTGCTGTGTAGGGCCTATGTCATCGCTGCAAGATTGTATAAGCGGTAAACTAACGATGAGGAGGAAACAGCACAGTGCAAATATTTTCTTTTTCATGTCGGCATTATAACAACTTCCAGGCCAAATTATTGTATAATTGTATAAGCACAAAAAAAGCTCGTCAAAAACGAGCCTTTTTATCATTCAAACCAATCCTAATTAAATTACTATTTATCATAAGCAATTTATTCTTAAATGTCTTCGTACTTAATAATGAGAGTTGCTGGTTGTTCTCAGTAGTATCTATGCCACAATTCTAAAAAAATCATTAAGTTTTTGAAATGAAATTGTTACGAACGGTCAGAGATTCTTTTTTGTCTTTGTATCAACTTCGCTATCAATAGTTTAATAACTACGACACTTCGCGTTTTGTTCTAAAGACTGGAAAATTCTTTGCTAATATTCATCAGTTTACCTCAACATATGAGACTGTTCATTGACTAAATCAACGGAAAAAACTGTTCCGGAAAAATGTAATTTATAAAGACATAAATTCTGATGTGGAAAATGATCCATATTGCTCAGCGGGTAGTTCAACAACCAGCAAAACAATACCCTCATAGCCCTGCCATGCATACAGATTAGCACATTTTGCTCATCCTCAGCGGCCATGATCTGCTGAAAAGCTTCTTTCTGCCGGTTCATCACTTCAATTGGGGTCTCTCCTCCCCCTACCCGGAGATCCAGTTGCCCCTCAGACCATGCCTTGGTTACTGAGATGTAATTTTCATGCGAAGCTTCATCAAATGGCATTCCTTCCTGCGAACCCCAACTGATCTCATTTAACCCTGGTAATGACTCATAGGAAATCCCGTCATTGATAAAATCCTCCACTGATTGTTTGGTACGTATCAGACCTGAAACATAGATCTTATCGAAAGGAAAATCTTTGTAAGCTTCGTAGAATAACCTGCCCTGGGCTCTGCCTTCTTCATTGAGTGGGGCATCAATCCCACTGCCTTGCACCATCTTCTTCTTATTATAGTCGGTCTGCCCGTGGCGGACGATGAACAAATTCTTTGATTTCAACACGAATAGCTTTTTGTTTAGTATTTTCGTACCAATATGATATTTCATCCGCAATTTACAATTGATCAGGCAAATAATGTCTCTAAAGGTTGTATGGTTGAGTACCTGGGTATAGAAATTACCGCTATCAGCGAAGACTTTCTGCAAGGAACAATGCCGGTAGACCACAGGACACGCCAGCCCTTTGGTCTATTGCATGGAGGAGCTTCCGTGGTACTTGCCGAAACACTGGGCAGCACCGCTAGCAATGCCGTGATTGACCCGGCAAAACAGTATGCTGTGGGCCTGGAGATCAACGCAAATCACGTAAAAAGTGCAAAAGAAGGAAAAGTCACTGGAACAGCCAAACCCATACACCTCGGTAAACGTACACATATATGGGAAATTAGAATTACTAATGAGGCGGATCAATTGATATGCATCAGCAGGTTCACAGCGGCTATTTTAGATAAGAAATGAGCGAAAAAATTGCACAAAAGGAGCTCTTCCTGTCCCTCAGCAGGATGGAGAAAATCACAAGTTTGTACAATAGGGCAGTATCTACCGGCAGGCCTGTAGCAATCTGGAGTCTTCCGGGCAGCAAAGATTTCCAGGTCATTATAGACTTTTCAGAATTCAGCACTTCGGGACGGATAGAAGTGGAAAAGTCTCTTCCGGGATTCATTTATTCACCGTTCAAAAGCGAGGAAGGCAAAGAATCATACTTCCTGAGAGCCGACCTGATCTATTCCAGTAAAACAGATGCGCTCAGTATCTCTCCCACCGTAAAAGACGAAGTTTCAGTCAGCGTCGACAACTTTCTTCAGTCCCTGGAAGAGCGATCAAAGCCATCAAACGAAGAAGCTGAACCCCCTATCTCGTTTCAAAAATCCAATGACTACATCGAATTGGTAAAAAACGGCATATCGGCGATCAAAGCTGGTGCCTACGATAAGCTGGTGCTTTCCAGAAATAAAAAGATCACATTACCTCATGGGTTTGATCCTATCCGCACACTGACACAACTTCGTGATGCCTATCAGAATGCTTTTTGTTATTTACTCTACACAAAGCAATTCGGTAGCTGGATGGCTGCCACCCCCGAAACCTTGATTTCACTGACAGAGGATACTTTCGAAACTGTATCGCTGGCAGGCACTTCAGTATTGGCCCCTGAACAAAGCCTCAATACCGTAAGCTGGACACAAAAAGAAATCGAAGAACAGGCCATGGTTAGTCGCTACATCATCAATTGCTTCAAAAAGATTCGTTTGCGGGAATTTAAAGAAAGCGGCCCCAAAACGGTAAAAGCAGGAAACCTTGCGCATTTAAAAACATGGTTCACCGTACAATATAAAAACATCAACTTCGAAGAACTGGGCACCGTCATGCTGGAACTATTGCATCCTACCAGCGCCGTTTGCGGGATGCCACTGGAAGGTGCAAGACAATTCATACGAGATAGAGAAGGATTTGACAGATCGCTCTTTGCAGGTTTCCTGGGTCCTGTCAATGTGAATGAGACCACCAACATATTCGTCAACCTCCGCACGATGCGTTTCACCAGACAAGAGGCCGTGCTATATGCAGGGGCCGGCATCACTGCTGACTCCGACCCGGAAAAAGAACTGATGGAGACGGAAATGAAAATGAATACCTTGCTCAATATCATACAATCATGATCTTACAGGCAATTCATGACATCTCTGCGATTTGTGCCGCAAAAGGGGTACAATTTGCGGTGTTGTCACCAGGATCCAGATGCGCGCCATTGACTATCTCTTTTGCCCGCAACAAGCAAATCAGAAAATTCACCTTCTCTGATGAGCGCTCTGCGGCATTTCACGCGCTGGGAATGGCTTCAGCCACCAATAGCCCGGTAGTACTCGTTTGTACATCCGGATCAGCAGCCTATAACTATGCCCCTGCCGTAGCGGAGGCATTCTACCAACAAATTCCCCTCCTCCTACTGACTGCAGACAGGCCACCTGAGTGGGTTGACCAACTTGATGGCCAAACGATCCGCCAGCAAAACATCTATGGAAACCACGTCAAGAATTCCTATACGCTGCCTGACACGCACAACTCACCTGAGGCCTATTGGCATACTAACAGAATAGTGAACGAAGCCATCAACTGCGCACAGGAATTTCCAAAAGGACCGGTTCACATCAACGTTCCCATCAGAGAGCCGTTTTACCCAACCGCCGAAGAGACCCCGGCCTTCTCTCCTGACATCAGGATTATCAGCAGGTCTCAGAGTGCTGCCCAGCCTGATGCCACGCATTATGCTGATAGAATCAGTGCGTTTGATAAAGTACTACTTGTACCTGGACAACAACGGTTTGACGATGAGCTGCTCCGTGCGGTGAATGATTTTTGTGATGCAACACATTGTACATTAATTGCTGATGTTATTTCCAACTTGCATGAAGCAACATCTGCAATACGTCATCAGGATTTATTCCTGAATAGTCAAGCTCCGTTAGCGGCTTCTTTCCAGCCTACACTTTTAATCACATTTGGCAAGTCACTCATTTCAAAAAACCTTAAAATCTATTTGCGACAAAACCCGGCTTTGGAGCATTGGCATATTCAGGAAGCTTCTGAGAACGCGGCAGACACCTTCCAGCATCTCACCGAAGTCATCAAGTGTGAGCCGCTGGCATTTCTCAATGCTGTGGGTAAGTCATATACTCATCAATCTGACTTTGATGCCCAGAAAAGAGAAAATTACCGCCAATCCTGGTCCATCACCGACAAGCGAACGGGAGAGATATTGGAAGAAATCCTGGAGACAAATGAATTCAACGAGTTGACTGTTGTCAACGACTGCCTCGCTGCAATACCCAACCACTCCGCGCTGCATTTATCCAACAGCATGATGGTAAGGTATGTCAACTTTGTGGGACTTGGCCATAAAAATAAGGTAGAAGTCTTCTGTAACAGAGGCACCAGCGGTATAGACGGCAGCAATAGCACGGCCTATGGCCAGGCGCTGATCACGGACCAGGTCGTAACACTTATTACGGGTGATCTCGCTTTCTTTTATGATAGAAATGCCTTCTGGAACAAATATCAAACACCTAATCTGAGAATCATTCTCATCAATAACCACGGAGGTGGGATTTTCAGAATGATTCCCGGACCAGTTGCATTGGAAGAACTGGAAGATTTTTTTGTCACTGAACAAAATTCACAAGCTACACATGTAGCCATGGAGTTTGGCTTTCACCATACCACTGTAAATAATCAAGCCGAGCTAAACAGGGCATTGCCTATGTTCTTCCATCAAAGTACAATGCCTAAGATTCTAGAGATTAAGACCCATTCAGAGAAAAGCAGTCTATTCCTGAAATCACTAAAAAGTAAGATTCTTCAGAATCTCAATTCATAAGCCTTAATCAATTAAGCGCATAGTTAAAATTGACAACCATCCCCATCAATAATGTAGGTATTTCCTTCCTGACTGATCTTCAAACCTAACGATTCTCCTATGATTGCCAGGATATCCTCCAGGGAACGATTGGTGAAGGTAGCAGCATATTTACATTTGCCAACTGCCGGATTCTGCACAACGATATCTATGTGATAACGTTCTTCCAGCAATTCAAACACTTCTGAAAGCGGCACCCCTCCTTGAAAGTCGAACGATCCAGTCATCCAACTCAGATAATTAGCATCTTTGTTCTTGCGTTTATACAACCCATTGGAATCAGCAGAAGCTATTCCTATATCGCCCTTTGTCAGATTAATATGCGTAAGACCATTGGTCTTTTTCAATTTTACCGAACCTGACTTGACGATCACCTCCGTATAGCCAATATATTCCTTGACTAAAAACGAAGTACCTGTTACTTCAATACTTGCATTATTGGTCTCAATGATAAAAGGCTTCTCCTTGTTCTCATAAATATCGAAAAATGCCTGACCGCTCAGTTTTACCCTTCGCTGGCCATCTTTTCGGAAGTCTGATTGATAAGTCAATACCCCGGCCTGCGCCAGGAACAACTTAGTACCATCTGCCAACAATACGTCTTTCTCAGTCTGTTTGATGACACTATTCACCGTATGACTGATAGAATTGCCACTGTCTGCGTTGGTCATAAAATTGTACGTCAACACAGAAGCAACCACCAGAATGACTACAGCAGCCGCTATTTTGAGGAAATATGTTTTTTCCTCTTTTGGCGCTACTGGCATCTCTTTCACTATCGTCTTCTGACTAATTTTACCAGAAAGACGATCCCATCCTTTCTCAGCATCAAATCGCTGCGGATTAGTCAGGTTCCAGACATCTTTGAAAGATTGAAACTCTTCCATATTCTCATCTGAGGCACCTGCCCACTCCTCTACCACTTTCTGCTCTTCTTCCGAAGAGTCGCCTGAGAAATACTTAATTAAAAGATCTTCAGAATCCATGATTTATCTATTCTTTGTGTTAACACTTATATTGGCCTTTACCCTTAGTCAATTCCATCAATTTCCTAATGAAACCAAGAAATTTAATGGAAGCGTATCACCTAAGCGTCTCGTTGCCCAATATCCATATATAATCACACCCCTTTTGGGATCAAAATAATCTCTTATGAGTTTATATTTATAGTCTGCCTTAAATTCAAAATCTGCTTTAGAAATATAAGACTCTTTTTTCATTCGTTTATGATAAACCTCCATATATCTCCCTTCCTGCAACTCTTTGCTCAAAGCCACCAGTTGTAAAACATCTTTGGACTTAATGTCTGCCGGAAAATACTTAAACTGCAATGAGTTAGGAATTTTATTCACCACCGATCGCTTGTAAATACTGGCTTTCCCGTCCTCTTTGTTTTCCGTTGCTACAAAATCCCGAAGTGATCCTCTGTAGGAAATCATCCTGTTTCTGCGCCATCGGTTCATCTGTCTTTTATCGGGAGAAACCATCGGCATGAAGTTACTCCTTCCTATGAACAAAGTTTGAGAGTTTTTAGATTCAAAAAAGACCAAATCATATTGAATTTGATAGCCAAGCGACCGATTGGTAATTAATAACGGTTTTTTTGTGAAGATTTCAAATTCATCGCGCAGGTGTGTAGAATCCCTGTATACCAGAATGTCTTCGGGGTTATTGATCACACAAGATCGCGCATTCTGAGAAACGCCCAACACTTCACGTTTGAACATGTCTACATACTGGTTGAATTGATTATCCTTCACGGAGATCACTTCCAACTCAGGCAACAGCGTGATTTTAGGGGCTACTCTGATAATCACGTCATCTTCATCTTTGGTGACATTGAGCACATAATTGTATACGCCGTAGGTCAAATGTGATATCACCAAATCATAGGCACCTGAGGGAATGCTTTTTAATGTAAAGTTGCCATTCACGTCCGTAAGGGTACCAATATCTGTCTGATCAAGGTAAACATGAGCCTGATCAATCGCAGCATTGGTCAAACTATCGACCAGTTTTCCTGAAATGGTATGAATAGAACCGGGTCTGCGTTTAGGCAGATAAAAAATCACCTGCCCTTTGAAAACGCCATAATAAATTGCGGTACCTGTCAGCACAAAGTCAAGGATTTGGCCTACTGTCTGGCCTTTGCGATTAACAGTAAACCGTTGATTGTCCTGAAAAATCTCAGAATAATAGGAGAAATCTACCTCTACCTGGCCTTTAATCGCGTCGAGCACCTCTGCAAATGTCACTTCCTGTACTGAAATATCAATCTTCTGGTCCAGCACAGACTGTTCCTGTGCGTGCACAGAAAAGGCAACGATACTCGCAATAAGGATCAAAAAATGGCGTACTGTCATCTACTTTCAACTCTTAAACTTCTCCCTCAATACCCTGAGTGCTTTTCCCATTTGCACTTCCACTGTTTTCAGTGATATCTCAAGGTGATCAGCTATTTCCTGATACTTCAGCCCCTCAAATCTACTCAATTTAAAGATCTCAGAACATCTGGGTGGCAACTCATCTATTGCCTGGTTAACCAGCTTCAGCAACTGCTGTTGTTCCTCTGCCTCCTGAAGGTCATCGGCGTAGCGATCCATGTAGTTCAGGACATAGGTTCGATAATTGTCTTTTACCTTTTCATGCTTGATCTGATTAAGGCAGGTATTGTATACCGACCGATACAGATAAGCCGCTAAAGATGATTCCGGATTGAGGCTTTCGCTTCTTTCCCAAAACCTGACAAATACTTCCTGTACTACTTCTTCGGCAGATTCGTCAGAATAAACAAATCGGGCAGCATATGAACAAAGTTTTGAATAGTACTGTTTGAATACCCACTCAAAAGCTTTTTCATCTCCTGCGATTATTCTTCCTACGATTTCGTTCTCTTCAGTCACACGTTAAGTTTAACACTTGTTATTTAACTTTATAGAAATTTTCAATAACCTATGGCTACTGCGTATTTCAGCAATGGTGCTTTCACAATTTCTTCGCTACACGAACAGCAAAATAAATCTTTTTTTTTAAGTGACTATGAAAAATCGGTCTTATTATTCCTTTCGGAATGGGTAAAAGGTAAAAGTAACTGGTCCTCAAATACCTCTGGTTCAACCGGCACCCCTAAAACCATTCAATTATCCAGAGATAAAATGGAATACAGTGCTCAACAAACCATCGACTACCTGGGATTGAAAAAAGGGAGCACTGGTCTTTTGGCAATCAATGCCGCATTTGTTGGAGGCAAGATGATGATGGCCCGCTGTCTTATGCAGGAGATGAACCTGATCGTACGCACGCCTGCCAGCACTGTGCTGGACAATCTACAGGAACTTCCCAAAATCGACTTCGCTGCTTTTGTTCCTTTACAGATCTATCACTTTCTCCAGCATACATCGATTAAAAACACTTTCCAGTCTATAGAACACATCCTCATTGGAGGGGCTCCCCTTTCCCCTACCGCAGCTGAAGTGATTTCCAATATGCCCAATCATTGCTGGCAGACTTACGGCATGACAGAAACTTACTCGCACGTAGCGCTGAAAGGACTTAGCAGGGGCTGTAAGACAGATCACTTCTCAGCAGTGGGTGATGCTGTTTTTTCAGTAGACGAAGCCAACAGACTGATTATCAATGGAAGTATTACCGATCATCAACCACTACAAACGAATGACGTCGTGAAGCTACTGGATGAAAGGCACTTTGAATGGGTCGGGCGGTTTGACCACATCATCAATACCGGAGGCATTAAAGTATCCCCGGAAGCACTGGAATCAAAAATATTTCAAGGATGTGCGAATGCATTTCAACAACAAGCATTTTTCCTATCTTCGCTACCTGATGATCGGCTAGGGGAAAAAATCGTGCTGTACGTGGAAGGCAACGGAGACAGGTCGTCGCTGCAATCTGCGCTTTCTCAGGTACTGGACAAATATGAGATGCCCAAAGAGATCATTTTCAAAGAGCGATTTGTCTATACCCTCACAGGTAAGATCAATCGCATAGCAAGTGTAAAACAAGATTCTTAAGATGCCCACAATAGAAATAGCGTTCAAAACAATTGAAATCCCCGCTCCTTTTGCTCATGAGTACCGACTCAAGCTGGAGGTAGATCAAGCAATCAAGGCAAGTTATCAAATCACCTATCTGGGCAGAGAAGACCTATCTGAAGAAGAGATCGCACTGGAAGGTTTTACCGGGGATGACGACTTCGAGTGGTCTGGAGTCATTGACGCTTCGTGGAAACCGATCATTCAATCACTCCTTGCGGTACATTCTGCCGACCACGAGCAATCCAACGAGTTTAGCCAAACGGAGCTCACATTGACTGGCACACAGGACGGTCACCAAACAACGATGGTTTTCTATGACTATGAGGAACTGGAGTATAAAATTCAGGAGATTGTACAGGCACTCTTTGAAACGTCCAAACGGGAAGCTCCACTGAAACTGTATTTCAAGTCTGTGGAAGCAAAGTTAAAAAGCCATTTTCAGGTCGAAGTTTCTTTTGCCACGCGAACCTGCCATGTCACCAAAGACAACCAGCCGCATCGTCAACTGAAATGGAAAGAAGGCAAATACCTGATGAGCCTCATCTACCAGCCAGATTACTTACTGGACCCTGTCAAGCCCAATAAACCTGGTTTTTACCTCAGCTTTGACAAACAAATTTGGTTTAACTGTTCTGAAGTCGCTGAAAGTGAAAAACTCCCTGGTTTTGAGCAAGAATTGAGGAAATACCTCTAGCCAAATAACTTGTAGTGCCCTCCTCTTCTAAAGGCTTTGGAATTGAGCGCAAACTTCTGATCTCGTTTGGGGAAATACTGTTTATAAGACATGTTGAATAATTGCTTAATAATAGTGGCATAAGGGCCTTCACCCCTCATGCGCCTTCCATACTCAGTATCATTCAGTTTACCGTCGTGCAAGGCCTCTATCTGGTTAATCACCTTATCGTATCGGTCGGGGTAGTTTTTGATGAGCCAATCCTTGAAAAGCATACCAATATTGCCATTGAGCCTTACCACAGCATACGTAGATAACCTGGCTCCATGGGCAGCAGATTCTTTCAGGAGTTGTGGTATCTCATGATGGTTGATCCCGGGAATAATCGGGGCCAACATGGTCCCTACGGAAATTCCATTTTCCGCTAGCTGCTTCACTGCCTTCAATTTATTGACTGATGAAGAGGTACGCGGCTCCAGCATCCTGCGCAAAGACTCATCAAGGCTGGTCATAGAAAGCATCACGTGTACCAGGTTGTCACCGGCCAGATCTTTCAAAATGTCCAGGTCACGCATCACCAGACTGTTTTTGGTGATGATACTGACAGGGTGACGGTACTTCGCAAATACTTCAAGCAGTTTTCTGGTCAGGCCAAATTTACGCTCGATCGGTTGGTAACAGTCAGTATTACCGGATAACACGATTGGTTTCACCTCATCTTTTTTCTTCAACAGGTATTGCTCCAGCAACTCTGCTGCATTGTCTTTGACTACGATCTTCGATTCAAAATCGATCCCGCTGTTATAGCCCCAATATTCATGACTGTTTCTGGCATAGCAATAGATACAACCATGCTCACATCCCTGATAGGGATTCAATGAATAATCGAAGCCAAGGTCAGGGCTGTTGACCTGATTGACAATCTGCTTTGGCGTCTGATGAATATACTGTGTTTTGATCCCTTCCTCTGACTGCTCGGCAGCAATAAAGTCCTCGTATTCAATGTGATGGCTCTCAAATTTATTAGGAACAATATGTTGTGCACCTCTACCTTTTATATAAGCATTAGTCATTTAGTAAAAATACTAAAAAAAATAGCAAATCTACTAAAACCAACTACTTAAATGCGTAGGTACTACTAAATTTTTGATCTTTGAATTTCTTGGGGGTTACGCCAACAATGTTCTTGAAATGACGAATGAAGTGACTTTGGTCGTAGAATCCAACCTCGTAGGCAATGTGTGTACTTGGCGATGGCTGTTTGAGTAGCTGCTTGGCTTTCTCCACCCGGAGGTTGATTAAATACTGATGCGGAGGCAATTCAAAATACTTTTTAAATGACTTGATCAATGAAAACTCCGTCAGGCCCGACAGGTCGCACAGATGTTCTATTGAAATCTCCTCAGCATAATGTTCGTGCAGGTAATCTTTCACCAGATTGACCGACTCTCTTCTTCCCTGTTGGTCCTCTAGCTTATTGACTTCCTGTCCAGCCTGGAACAGCACCTTTAAAAACAGGTCTAACTGCGCCTTCGCACCAGATGGATTACTATTTTCCAACAGCTCAGTGAAGATTTCAAGTCCCAGGTCGAATAATTCGGAGCTATCAAACTTATTCTCGTTGAAATATGGTTTTACGTCACTGTCCTCAGGAGTGAGGCCAAGGAACTGGCGATAAGCCGTTTCTACCAGTCTTTGAGGGATATAGGCTGTCAAAAAACGCCACCTGCTCCCGTCTTTTGACCTACCTGTGTGTACCTGATAAGGGGTAAGGATGAGCATAGAGCCTTGGGGCACTACCAATTGTTTGTTTTTGGTGGAATAATCTCCAATTCCCTCCTGCACGAATATGACCGTATAGCACTCGTGAAAATGAGGTTTGAAAATATAATTTTCAAAAGATCCGGCAAAAATCTCCAGTCCGTCGAGTTGTTCCCGACGTATATAGGTAGATAGATTTTTGTTGTCCCCCTTCTTCACACTATTGATAATTGATTTACACCCAGAATTTTTGTTCTTGCTTTCCGCAGTCAGACAAATGAGATATGTTTGATAACAAAAAATACCATACGAAAGTTTGCAGCTAATTACATCTTTCTGAACACGTGGGGCAAAGTCCCCGTTCACCGCTTGCAGGTATATTAAGCCGATCAGGCTTCCTGACTGTTCTGAACGCTTTTATTTTTATACAGGTATGCTGCAAAAAGGCCAACCACTGCCCCCATCAGGTGCCCTTCAAAGCTTACACCCGAATCTATCGGCAACAGGCCATAAACCATCCCTCCATAGGTAACGATGGTTACAATAGAAACGATGATAGACTTAATATCTTTTCTAAAAAACCCAATAGAAATCAAAAAACCGGCAATTCCATAGATGAGTCCGCTGGCTCCGATGTGATAGGCATCTCTGGCAATGAGCCAAACCAAAAGCCCTGTAAGGAAATAGCACATTAAAAAAACCCTGGGAGCGATTTTATCATAAAAAAGGTACAGGGCACTTCCCAGAATAATCAGTGGCAGTGTATTAGATACTATATGCCCAAAGCCACCATGAATCAAAGGCATTGTCAAGATCCCAAGCAATCCATTGATTGTTCGGGGTCTTACTCCCAGGAAACCTAGTTCAAAATTTCCATAGTAACCCACAACAAAAACGGCCCACATCATAAAGGTGAGCCGTAAAGGGGGTACAATGCTTTTATTGAATAAACTCAATGTCTCTTAGAATTTTGAGGGATCATTGATCATATTTAGCTCCATCAATTTTGCTTCTTCATAGCTCACAGAAAGGTATCCTAACACACCACCTGAGGCTTCCGCAATCTTTTTGGCAAGGTCTTTCAAGCTTGCGTGGAACTTCACCGAAAAGTTCTTATCGATTTTAGGGAGAATTCTGTTCAATCTTTTGAGTTCTGCGATGATCTGAGGATTTCTCTCTTCAGGCTTCAATGGAAACTTACTAACCAGCTCATTGAATTGATCCTCAAAATTATCACCCACAACTTTATAATAATCTACCAGTTGCTCTCTCGCCCTGCTCTGCCTGCCTCTCGCTATCGCGATGGCTTCTTTGGTTTCTGCCTTGTCAATATTGCCATCAGCACCTGCAATCAGGATAGATACCAACACAGGAGCCCTTAGTAAAATCTCTACTTCTTCTTTTCTAAGGTTTTCAAACTCTTTAATCATTAGTAGACTAGTTAATCAAGATTAATAAAATGTATGGCGTGAAATTAGTAAAAAAACTTCATTTGCGCACAAATTAAAATAAGTCTGTCGCAACAGAAGGCCACATAATATGCGCTTACGCCAGGATAAGGGTGTTTTTTTGTCTTTAAATAATTTCTCTGCATGCTGCATTGCCTATCGACACTATTGACACCGCTTTTTCTTCCGTCTCATGAGGTTTAGCCACACTTAAAGGCTGCTTGCCCTAAAGAGATAAACTCCCTACAGTGAATATACTGTTTAACAATCTGCAAAAGATCATCAGAAGAAGGTGAAAGACATAAGCTATACACGTAATTCATCGCTTTACCCTACTCTTTCCAGGTAAACCTGCACATGACCGGCAAGTGGTCTGAGACGGTACCAAACTCCGTCGCAACCCGGGCATCCAGTGGCAATAATTTATCTTTACTGTAAAAGATATAATCAATTTTCCTATCCGGTTCTGCAGAACTGTAAGTGTAAAAATCACGCGGTCTGGCACGATACAAACTATCATTGATCACAGGGGCAATATTTCTTCCTTTCAAAATCATCCTGATGGTCTCATCTCCATCGCTTTGGTCAGCATTGGCATTGAAATCACCCAGTAGGATCACCGGATATTCACTGGCCATTTCATTGTAGACTTCAAGTACCGTCACTGCCTGTTGCATTCTGGTTTCCTGATCAAAAGCCTCCAGGTGCACATTCATAGTGATCAGAGGGCGACCCCCAATGGTTACTTTATTCAGTTGAATGAGCCTGTCCAGGTAAAAGGCATTATAATAGAAAGGAGCATCAAGCCGTTTCTCCAGTACAATTCGATCATTGCGCACAATCGGATACTTAGATGCCAACGCCTGTCCTGAGAGGATCTTTCCAAAGTGGCTACTTACTGGCCAATATGGAAACGGGACATAGTGTTTATCCCAGTTGACCACCATTGCCGTGTGTACCAGGTTTGTCTGCATACGAACGGTATCCAGTTGCTGCCCATCATAGGACCTGGCGGATCCAAAATCAATCTCCTGAAAAGCAACGATATCGAGTTGAAGTTCATCGATGGTTTCAATCAACTGATGCTGATGATTGCGGAAAGTGTCAACCACTACAGCCGCTGCCTGATTATTATTCATTCCTGATAAATAGCCGACATTATAGGTCATTATGGAAAAAGTATCTCCCGGCGTCTCAACTGCTTTTTCAGAAGAATTGATCGTTGCATAACTGCTTTCTGATGAAGCAGCCGAAGAGCCCCAGAAATAGAATCCAATGAATGAAATCAAAATAATGAGGATTAAGACAATAAAAATTTTAAAGAATGATTTTATCATATAAATTAGCTCCGATTTGAACCCGGAATATGCATTAGCAAATCTATTGTGGAGCTAAATCGCCGCTTTGGCGGACCATTTGAATCAGTGAAATGGATGATTTTTTTGATTTAACTATAGTGCCGGGTAGCCGGTGCTATGCTATGCCTAAATCAAGAAAACAGCAGATTCTTTGTGATTTAACTCCTCATATCAAAACTCTAACGCGTTAATCGAGTTGAATTGATGGGTGAATTTATAGAATTTATATAAAATGGGGAGAATAACTGATTTATCATACTTGGAAATGGTCAGTGACGGTGATCAGGATTTTATCAAGCAAGTTGTAGAATCCTTTATCGACAACAACGCAAAGATTATCCAGTCTTTGAAAGAAGAGCAAGCCGCTGAAAACTGGGAAACCATGGGGCAGTTGATACACAAGATCAAACCCTCTCTGGAAATGGTAGGTCTTACGCCGCTGAAAGAGAAGATTGTTACTGCAGAAACCAATCTGAAAAATGCTACAAATATTGCCGAAACGCTACCGCTGGTAGATGAAATCATCTCCAACTGTCAGACGGCCATTGAAGAGCTCAAAAGCGTAATCTAAGCATTACGGTTCACAAACAGTTCACAAAATACTGATTACAGCTGGATTGGTTCTTTTTCACCCAAGTGTCTGGGACCAGCATTTAAAACAAACAAATCAAGCAGTGCCTTTACTCGTGCGAGGTACTCTCTCATTCTTGTTTTTTTGATACTGTAATACTGCGGATTATCGGCTACGTAACATATTGCCTGTAAATCGTGATGATTGGCAATGAAGGCAGCCCGGTAGGCATGAAATTTCTGTGTAATGATGATGACTCTTTCCTGGCCGAAGATTTCTTTACTTCGCACCACAGAGTCCAGCGTGCGAAGACCTGCAAAGTCCAGTGTGATGGCCGACTTTGGTACGCCCATTTCCCTTAGCACTTCATACATTTCTCTTGGCTCATTGTAGTACTTGCTCCGATTATCTCCACTCACCAGGATGTGTTTGATCTTCCCTTCCTTGTAAAGTTCTACGGCCGCAAATAATCTGTTATAGAAAAATAAATTGGGCTGTCCGTTCTTCAAATACCTGCTGGTTCCCAAAACGAGGGCAATGTCTTTGGAAGGAATTTCTGTAGCAGAATCATATACCTGAGATTTAGTAGAAGAGACGATCCACACATTTGCAACCAGCAAGAGCAGCAGGTTGAGTAAAAAAATAAGTAACAGTAGTTTAAGGGCGCGTTTCACTTCAGACCGTTTTCCTTCATATAATGGCTGATCAAATTTTCAGCATGAGCAGGAATGCGGCTGTACCATCTATACCTAAGTTCCGCCATCTCTGCTTCGGTTAGTTGCCAATGAATACCTTTATTACGCATTTCCGTCAATAAATGATTCAAACAAATGGCAGCACTTACCGAAACATTGAAACTTTCTGTGAATCCGCTCATCGGTATCGTAACCAATTGATCGGCATTTTCCCTTACGTAGTCACTGATCCCTTCGTGCTCTGTCCCCATCACCAGTGCGGTTTTTTCACCTACATCAACCTCTGAAAGCGGGACACTTCGCTGATCTACGTCTGTAGCCACAATCTGGTATCCTTGTCCTTTCAAATGTCTAAAGCAATCTGCTATACTATTGGGGTTGGAAGATGGATAATGCCTGACAGTCATCCACTTTAGTGCACCACGTAGCACCCAGGGATTGGGTGCATACTGGTTGGACTTTTCTACGATGTGTACATCCTGAATTCCGAGACACTCGGCGGTTCTAATGACAGCACTGGCGTTGTGAGGTTTGAAGATGTCCTCCATGACCACTGTCAGATGCCTCGTCCGCTTTGACAGCACTTGTTCTATCAAATGCTGCTTGTTGGGTGTCACATATGACGAAAGGAATTCAACAATTTGCTTTTTCAGTTCGGGACTGAAGTCATCACTTATCAGCCGGTTTTCCTCCATCGAACAAACCTAGTTGGTCTTTATCTTCCTGGTCTACTTCCTCCTGCACACTTTTTTTAAGTGCTTCCAGCGAGTCAGAATCTATCTTTTTTGGATCTGGCTTATTGGTTTGCTCAATCTTCACAATAGACTGAACCGGAAACTTGTTACCAACAGACTTCCATCCTTTCACCTCTATCAACTGATCTACAACTACTTCTTTCTTCAGTCGCTTGCCTTTCTCACGGTAAGTAACCTCTGTTTCGATAGAATCATCGGCAGACACAAAGAGCAACTTACTATTCTTGGCCTCCGAGACAAACTTAAATTTCTTATTGGCAGAACTCGTCTCAATATTGAAACGCTTCACATAAGCAAGCCTACTATCACCATCGTAATACACCGCCGAATAAGCAATCTCGTCACTGTCATGCTTGTAGAGTGCCATGATGTTTTTGTATTCATAATGATTGGTCAGCTCAAATGACGTGAGTTCGTAATGTCCGTCGTGGTAGAATACGATCACACTGTCTTCGGCTTTGAAATTACCGAGGAACAAGCCTCTTTCATCCCGGTTTAACCTACCTATGTGCTCATCATACCAGATATCCACTCCTCCCAGCGTTGAAACTCCGGCACTTTTCAGTACTACTTTCCTCACTGGGTATCGCGTCATGATGTTACCGCCAGCTCCCCTACCCTTGATATCGATGTCAGCAAAATCGAAATCAAAGTTCTTTTTCCGTGCAGAAGAAGACGCTGTCAGGAACACTGAAATCACCTCTGCCTCCCCGTTTTGGTTGGCGCTAAAGTGTAATACTTTGGACTTCTTGTCCCCTTTGGTGAGGTCGTACTCCTTATCTCTTGTCACAGAGAGTACATTGAACCTTTTCACCATGCTCCTTCCGGTTTTTCCGTCGAGGTAGGCCAGGTTATAGACCATGCGTTCGTCATTTTTCTTAAAGACGCCTGCATGGATGATGTCTTTTCCTACAAAGACTTTGTCCTGAATACGTGAAACAAGGCACTTGCCATCTTTGCGAAATACGATGATATCGTCAATGTCTGAACATTCACAAACATACTCGTCTTTCTTGAGGCCATAGCCGATGAATCCTTCTTGTCTATTGACATACAGCTTTGCATTGTTAGCTGCTACAATATTGGCCTTGATGGTATCAAATGAAGCGATTTCTGTCTTACGTTCTTTGCCTTTACCGTACTTTTCCAGCAATCGTTCATAGTACTTGATACTGAACTCTGTAATGTGGGCCAGGTCATATTCGGTCTGCTTGAGGTCTTCTTCGAGCCTACGCATCAACTCATCGGCCTTGAAAGAGTCAAACCTGGAAATTCTTTTGATCTTAATCTCCGTCAACCGGATGATGTCGTCCTGTACGATTTCCCGGTAGAACTGGGGTTTAAAAGGCTCCAGTCCCTGATCGATCGTCTCCAGTACCGCTTCCCAGGTCTCGCATTCTTCAATGTCTCTGTAAATTCGGTTTTCAATGAAGATTTTTTCCAAAGATGAAAACAGAATCTTTTCCAGTAATTCATTGCGCTTGATCTCCAATTCCTGCCGTAACAGGTCTACTGTCTGATCGGTATTATGCTTCAGTATCTCGCTGACCGTAGTAAACTTAGGCTTATCATCAACGATGATACAGGCATTGGGAGAAATAGATACTTCACAATCCGTAAATGCGTATAGTGCATCAATGGTAATATCGGGTGACTGTCCGGTGGCCAGCGAAACCAAAATCTCAATGTCCCGGGCGGTATTGTCAATCACTTTTTTGATCTTGATCTTTCCTTTGTCATTGGCTTTGATAATAGAATCGATCAGTCCACTGGTGGTGGTAGCGTACGGAATTTCTCTGATGGCCAGCGTTTTGTTATCTACCTCTTCGATTTTTGCCCTTACCCTGACTTTACCTCCTCTATGACCATCATTGTAGTCGGCCACGTCTACCCTACCTCCGGTAGCAAAGTCAGGATAAAGTGTAAATCGTTTGCCCTGCAAATGCTTGATAGAGGCCTGGATTAGTTCTATGAAGTTATGAGGCAGCATCTTTGTGCTAAGGCCTACTGCAATTCCATCTACTCCATGAGCCAGCAGCAATGGAAACTTAACAGGGAAAGTAATTGGCTCCTTTTTTCGTCCATCATAGGACAACTGCCAATCTGTGGTCTGTGGATTGTAGAGCACTTCCAGCGCAAACTTTGACAAGCGCGCCTCAATGTATCGCGGAGCGGCAGCGCCATCACCGGTACGTGCATCGCCCCAGTTCCCCTGCATATCGATCAATAAGTCTTTCTGTCCCAGGTTAACAATGGCGTCTGAGATAGAGGCATCACCATGCGGATGGTATTGCATGGTATTTCCAATGATATTGGCCACCTTGTTATATCGTCCATCGTCCATCTCCTTCATGGCGTGAAGAATACGTCGCTGGACAGGTTTCAGGCCATCCTGAATTGCCGGAACGGCACGCTCCAGGATTACGTAGGACGCATAGTCCAGAAACCAGTTTTCATACATACCCGAAACAGGCAGCACATCTTGAATCTTATCATTCCCCTCAGTTGGGTTGTTCACTTCATCCATTGAGATAATCTTGTTCTATATATTCATTGTTGGCAAACCGGGCGCCTGATCCTGCTGTCGTGCCTGCCAATACTCTTGTGTTACTTTTGATATCTTATTTTGCAAATCGTACAGTTCGTTGTCCACCTTTTTATAAGTGAAGGGGTACCACATAGAAGGTTTACAAAATACCACATCCCCAAACTGGTCTGCATCCCGTAGGGTAAACTTATAGACACCATCCAGCGAAATTAGTTTGACTTCTTTTACTCTGTAAAAAGGAATCTGTACTTCAAAATCTTTTTCTTTTACATAGAGGCTATGGTCATCATAACTCACTTCTCTCAGTAATTTGAGAGAAGTCCATATCCTGTAGACTAACCACCCATGTGGAATAAACATCATCAAAGCCAATAGACGACCCTCAGCCGCATAAAACGCAACAGCAGACAATACAAATAAAGTTAACAAAGTAGTGACTACTATTTTGTAGGCATTGATCGCTCTGGTGGTTAAGGATCTGGTTCTCACTGTTCCTACAATTTCATGATTTTCTGAAGATCCTGCTCTGAAACCTGAAGAATTCCCGGCTTGATGAGCCTTGGTGTCAACAAGCGCCAATCATTATTCTCTGCAAAAATCTTCTTCAACATCGGCAATGCCGTTTTCATTTCTCCCTGATTGACAAGGTTGATAGCGTGCCAGTACTGCATTTCCAGGTTATCAGGAAACATTTCTTCAGCCGCACCATAAGCTGCGGACGCTTTAGCATAGTCACCCGCTTCAATGGCGAGGTCTCCTGCATTCATAAAGTCATAAGCAGTTTTCACTTTCAATAGTCTCCTTAATTCTTTCAATGGTGCTTCAGAGTCATCTACCCTCAGGTCCACTAAACGGTCTAACCAGACCTTGCCTGTTGGCTCACCTGATACCACCAGCAATGTTGCTGATTGCTTTCCTCTGATGTCTCCTCCCTCTGCCTGCGCCGCTTCCAGCGCAGCTAACATTCTTTCAGCAAGGGTACCTGACGTATTTTCGAATGCTCCAGCCATGGCGGGCCATACTGTCGCGTTTTTCATCATATTGGCCTGAACAGCATAATGTTTCCCTACGATGTGACCTGCCTCTGCAATGTTTTGATCTCCTGTCCACGACGCCGCTGCACCAGTGGCATCAATGACACCCACCTGCCGGTAGTGTCTGCCTTCATCACTATCCATCAGGGCTTTGAGGGTTGCTTTGGCATCTAGTCCGGTTTTCATCAACTGTAATCCCTGAGGGCCAAAAGCCGGATTGGAAAAAGACTGAGTAGCTACTACCCCTACTCCAGCCTCAGCCCAGGCAACTACCGTCCCCACAGAGAACCAGTGGGACTGGACCGCCACACCCAACTGCCCGGTAGCAGAGTCATAAGCGACAATAGAATAAGTGTGGGCAAATGGCGCATCTTGTCTGAACTGCTGAGCGGTTGACCATTGCGACAACATACTCAACAGCGTTAATAGTAATAGCTTTTTCATAATTTCTGATTAACCGACTTCCGCTTCTTCCAGGTCTTTTTCTACACGAAGTTTTTCAATGATGAATTGCTGACGATTAGGCGTATTTTTTCCCATGTAGAACTTCAGCAGGTCAGCAATCTTGGTGTCTTTGTTCAAAATCACTGGTTCCAACCGGATATCTTCCCCGATGAAAGTACCGAACTCATCCGGGGAGATCTCTCCAAGTCCTTTAAAGCGCGTGATCTCTGGTTTTCCTCCCAGTTTAGCAACTGCGGCCTGTTTTTCGCGCTCATCGTAACAATAGATTGTTTCTTTTTTATTCCTGACTCTAAAAAGCGGCGTTTCCAGAATATAGAGATGTCCGCTTCTCACAATATCTGGGAAGAACTGAAGGAAATACGTCAATAACAACAACCTGATGTGCATTCCGTCTACGTCGGCATCCGTGGCTACCACTATTTTACGATACCTCAATCCATCTAATCCATCTTCTATATTGAGTGCATGCTGTAGCAGGTTGAACTCTTCATTTTCATAGACTACCTTCTTCGTGTGACCATAGCAGTTGAACGGCTTACCTCTCAGACTAAAAACAGCCTGTGTTTGTACATCTCTTGACTTGGTAATAGATCCGGATGCGCTGTCTCCCTCCGTAATGAAGAGCATGGTTTCGTTTTTCCGTTCCTCATCACCTTTTTTATCGTCGAAGTGAATGCGGCAATCGCGAAGTTTCTTATTGTGGAGGTTTGCTTTCTTGGCGCGTTCGTTGGCCAGCTTTTTGATTCCGGCGATGTCTTTCCGTTCACGCTCGGACTGTAAAATCCGCTTTTGCAGCGCCTCAGCTGTCTCCTGGTTTTTATGTAAAAAGTCGTCTAGTTCTTTCCGTAAAAAGTCAATGACAAAAGTCCTCATCGTTGGACCTTCCGGGCCTACATTCTGAGACCCCAGCTTAGTTTTCGTTTGAGATTCAAAAACCGGTTCCTGTACCCTCACAGCAATTGCCCCTACAATACTTGCCCTGATATCGGCCGCGTCAAAGTCCTTTTTATAAAAGTCTCTCACGGTCTTCACAATGGCTTCTCTAAATGCTGCCAGATGTGTTCCACCCTGAGTTGTATACTGACCATTGACGAATGAATAGTATTCTTCTCCGTACTGGTTATTGTGTGACAGAGCCACCTCTATGTCATTGCCTTTGAGGTGAATGATCGGGTAGCGAAGTTGTTCCTCGTCTGTTTTACGTTTGAGCAAGTCTAGTAGTCCACTCTGAGAATGGTACTTCTGTCCATTGAAATTAATCGTCAGTCCGGCATTGAGGAATGCATAGTTCCAGATAAGGTTATCCAGGTACTCAGGAATAAAATGGTAGTTTTTAAATACAGAGTTGTCTGGCTCAAAGGCAATCGATGTCCCATTGCGATCAGAACTCTTTTGTACTTTGGCATCGTTGGTGATTTCTCCTTTGCAGAACTCCGCAATTTTGGTTTCACCGTCACGGTAGGACTGCACTTTGAAATAAGTGGACAGCGCGTTGACCGCCTTGGTACCAACACCATTCAAGCCTACTGACTTTTGAAATGCACCGGAGTCATACTTACCCCCAGTATTGATTTTAGAAACACAATCTACCACTTTACCCAGTGGTATTCCCCGTCCGTAATCCCGCACTTCTACCCGATGGTCGGATACTTTGACGTTGATGGTTTTACCGAATCCCATCATGTGTTCATCAATACTGTTGTCCATCACTTCCTTGACCAGTACGTAAATACCATCGTCCATGGCCGCACCATCTCCTAATTTACCGATGTACATACCGGGCCTCAACCGGATGTGTTCTTTCCAGTCAAGGGATTTAATACTGTCTTCTGTGTAATTCGCTACTCCTTCTGCCATTTGTTTTGCTACTCCCCAGGATTATTTCTTCTGTTTTTTAAATCTCAACCTGAAATTTATTAGTTTTTTTTGATCCAAACCAGCGATTTTATTTCTCAACCGATACTATTTCCTTGAGTGTTTGTTTAAAACAAATACACTAAGCGTCTGATTTACAATTCACTAAATAATCAGAGAAAAAGCTAATATTTTTAGTAAATTTTTATTCAATCAAGGAAAATTATCGAAATAATCGTCCATAAGCGGATTTTTGCGCACACAATTCCCCAAAAAGCATCGCCCGGTTCAACAACCTGAAAAAATTCTGAAAAATTTATTTTCTATGAATTCACTACCTGTCCGGATTGAGTAACAGTCACCATCAACTAACCATTACCCACCTACCGTACTCCATCGTTCAGCAAAAAGGCTAAGCTACCGCCTTTGGAGACTGAAATAAAATTTTGAATACTGCGGCTATCCAAATTACCAAAAGTAATGGCCCCAGGTAGAGTAAATAGGCATAACTGCTGGGATTTACACTATCGGCATTGTTCATGATACCAATGTAAGCGACAATGAATATGAGACAACCGTTAATGGGTACAGGTAAAGAGACCGTCCATTCTTTCAAGTGCTTTTTCTTGGGGTCGCTTTCTTTGATTCTTTTATAGAACCAGGATAGGCTTGAAAACAGAAAATTCAATAAACAGAACAGGATCAACACTCCATAAAAGAATGTTTGTTTCTCAACCGTCATGTCATTGATAAACAGTGATACTTCTTTGGGCAAAAAAGCGTATACTGACAAGAGGGTAATTAGAAATACGAAAACTGTTAAAAACTTGACTATTTTCAGGACTTTACTCATGCACTTTTCACTTAGTAGTGTTGCAAATTTAAACCTAAACAATCAGATAAAACAGACACTTTTAATAATGTATTTAGATGTTCTTGATATGTAGTTGTTAAACACTTGATTTTCCATCAGAGTCTACTGCTTAAAAGAGCGTTTTTCCCGAAAAGAAATATATTTTTGCATTGAATAACTGACAATTTAATGTTCTCAAGATTATTGTTTTTGGCTGCCTTGACATTCGTTTTAGCAGCATGTGGCAAATCAGCCATCAAACTGGAAGGTTTTGACAAAGCTGCCTGGCAAAGTGATACTTATGGCTGCAAAGGTGAGAGGCTCAATCAATTGGACCTGTTAAAATCTTACGAAGAAAAACTACTCCAGCGGTCGCAAAACGAAATTAAGATGGCGCTGGGAACGCCGGATGAACATGAACTCTACGAACGTACCCGAAAATTCTTCTATTATTACCTGGAGCCTTCAGATAAGTGTGGTGACTCCACCAAAGCATACCCACGTATCCTACAGATCAGGTTCAATGCGTTGGATATTTCCAATGAGATCTTTGTGAAGAATGAATGAAAGGAACTCCCTTACAAGAAATTAAAGTACTTCTGGACTTCTTCCCGGTAGTTGCGGCCTACTGGAATTACTTTTTCGCCAATGAAAAGTCTGTTGCCTTCGATAGCGTCTACCTTCTCCAGGTTGATAACGAAAGAGCGATGGGTCCTAACGAGGTCCTGGTGCGTAATCTTCTCATACAAGCTGCTCAGGGTACTAGCCAGTAAGTACTCTTTATTGGGCAACGCAAGCTTGACATAGTTTCCATCTGCTTCGAGAAACTCGATATCTGACAGAAAAACCCGCTCAAATCGAAATTTGTCTTTCACGAAAATACGATCGTCTTTGAAAAAGTGTCCGGATACTTGTTGACGGGGACCTTCGGAGTCGTCTCTGTAAAGCGCTACCTGCATACTGATGATCAAATCATCGGTCTCAAACGGCTTCACCAGGTAACCTGCAGGCATTGTTAGCTTGGCTCTGTCTACAATTTCCTGATTAGTGAGTGAAGAGGTATAAATGAAAGGGAGCTTAGGATATTGTTTCTTAATTTCTCCACCTAGTTCTACACCATCTTTGGGCCCTTCTATGATAATATCCAATAAAATGATGTCTACGGGTTTGTCTTTCAGCACCGTCAAAGCATCTGCTGCATTGGTGGCTACTCCCGCGATGACACACCCCAAATCTTCCAGCTCTACTTCTAATACTTTTGAGTAGAGGGGTTCATCTTCTACTATCAAAACATTGATATCGCTGAGACTGTCTTTACTCATTCTATCGATAAGATTTCTTCTCTGGCTATTTCAGCCAACCCAGTCACCAATCTACTTAATATTGTAGCAAATCCATCGTATCTTTCTCTTTTTATCTCGCCATCTACAATTTCCGCAAAAGCGACTTGTCTGAAGGGCGCATACTGCCCCACACCTACATGCAGTCCCTCTTCCGGCAAGGTTGGGTGGGCACTATGAATCACCACAGTAATGGATTCCAGCAAAATTGATTTACCGGTAGTTCTTGTCAAAATCTCTATGGTCATCAAAGCATCCAGCTCAAGCCCTGTGGCCAATGTCCCCACCGGGTTCACAATGGATTCATCTTCGCCATTATTGAAGGTAGCATAGATCGGCTTATAACCTTGCGGGCTTCCTTTGGCTTTTTCATTTCTAATGAAAAATTCACCAAAAGATTTTGCCTCCGGGATCATGCTGTAGTTGAAGTTAAACACCCTGTACTGACGCTTCTTTTCCTCAGTATCAAGGTACACATCACTGGTAATCAGCTCCATGTCCAGCTTAGCCAATGATTGTTGGATTTCACCAATAGACATCTCCAGGATGCCAGAAGCAAACTTATTTTCTTCACTGTCGTGATTGTAGGTGACTCCTCCCCTTCTTCCTTTGCGGTAGGAGTCATCTCTGATAAACACAGAGAGTAATCCCACCTTTTTCAGTTCAGGAAGGTCTTCAAACCTGATACGTTTCTTATTCAATAGCTTGACCAGACTCCTGCCAAAATCAGAATCGTAGTATACGTCTTTGAAAAATTTCTTCTTAGGCAGGTCTGCCAGTTCTTCGATTGTTTTTTGCCCGAGGCAAACGTTGGCCAACAAGCATAGTGCTAGCACAGCAAACAGTTTTCGCATGTCAAATTTGTCAATTATTCCCGTTGAGTGTCGTAGATTGTATGAAGCACAAACCGGTTTTAAAGCAAGTATCTATATAGCCATAAGACGGCTAAACAGGTTTTAACCCTGCTCAATAAACAACATTTCTTCCTGCACTGGTTATTAAATCTTTCAGAAAATTATTGAAATTTTCCTGTTCTATCAAATCTTCTGTTGCTAAATGAAGTCTGTAACGCCAGTAATGTTGCGGATTTGCCGGCACATTGATCCGCTCGTCTCCCGGGTTTTCACGCCTCAGAGGCCCTTCAGTAGCCAGTAAATCCTGAATCGGGAAAATGGCCCACATACTGGGAGAAAACAGGTGTTGAGTAATGATCTCTGTTGCCACCTGTGGTTCACAGAAATACGGTGCCTGGTGCTGATGGTGCCCCAAAATATGCTCATAGAATCGCTGTATCGCATCCCGGTCTTCTTCCCACCATCCGCGAATGGTAGACATGTCATGACTGGAAGTACTACACACGGAGAAATAAGGTGTATCTGAAGGGTGCCAGAATTCTTTAGAAGAATCATTGGGCATTCTTTGAATGGCAAGACTCAGTATCTTCAGTTGATCCATGACTCCCGGCACACAATCAGGGACCATTCCCAGATCCTCCCCACAGATCAACATATCAGTAGCTTCTTTCAATGCGGGTAACTTGGAAAGTGCCTTCTCCGCCCAGAAACTGTTATGTCTATGATAAAAATAATCTACATATAACTTATCCAGCTGACCTTTGGTATGATCGTCGAGACTACTGAATGAATAGGTATCATGAAAGGCTATTCTTGGATTGAAGGCTTGTCCGTTGCTGAGTGGTGCTTCCAGGAAAATCACCTCTGCCAGCATGGCGTATAGCTTATGACGGATAAAATCATGATGTTCTTTCTGATCGGGTTCTCTGCAGACCAACTGATCGAAATAGTCTTTTACTTTTCTCTGCGTATCAAAGGCTTGCTTAAACTGGTAAACCTCCCCAGACTGATGGTCAAAGAATGTTTCTCGTACATGTCCTGCAAGATCTCCAAAGACCTGACCAAACATGTACTCACGTATGAACGGTTTACACATGCGATCATAGTCGAAGTGTATACCCTGTTGTCTCAAATCCTCTACAGTGTAAGGCAGAGATGGGTTGAACCTGCCCAAAATACCGTCAACTGCATCATTTGGTATTTCCCAAATCCTGAAAAAGCCCAGAATATGGTCTATTCTAAAGACATCGAAGTAATCGGCCATTTTTTGAAGGCGGTTTTTCCACCAGGCATAGCCATCCAATGCCATCTCTTCCCAGTTATAGGTTGGGAATCCCCAATTCTGACCGGTGGCAGAAAAATCATCTGGTGGAGCGCCTGCCTGGCAATCCATATTGTACAGATGAGGGTTTACCCAGGCATCCACACTATTGCGATAAATCCCGATAGGGATATCTCCTTTTAGTACCACACCATGTTCTCTGGCATAGGTAGTCGCCTCCTTCAACTGCTTATCCAGGTGATACTGCAGGAAGTAATAGTAGGCGATCGCTTTATAATGCGGGCTGTCATTACGGGTGAAGGCAGCAATTTCTTTTTGATCAACTGTATGGTAAGCATCCCAACGGCTGAAGTCGGACGTATTGTTCTGATCTCTCAGGTGCGCAAACATGGCATAGGCCGGCAGCCAGCTCTCATTCGCCAGCAGGAACTGCTGAAACGGTTTTGATACAAGCAATTTTGCGCCTTCTTGTTCATAAAGCTCCTTGGTGTAAGACCATTTCGCTTCCATCACCGCCTCATAATCCACTTCAGAGAGTGCGTTGAGCTCCTCTTTTTTAGCTTCATAATAGCGAACTCTGGCAGCGCTTTTTAACTTACCCATCGCTTCCAGGTTTAAATAGATGGGGTGCAAAGCAAAAACAGAAATCGCCGCATACGGATAGGAATCGGTCCAGGTGTTGGTCGCTACAGTATCATTGACTGGTAAAATCTGGATCATTTTCATCCCGGCTTTCACCGCCCAGTCTACCATGAGTTTCAAATCAGCAAACTCACCTACCCCCATGCCTTGTCGTGAGCGCAGTGAGAACACCGGTATCGACACGCCACTGCTTTTCCACTTTGCTCCGGCAATTTCAGCTTATTCATGTGAAATCACAGTAATGGACTCCTGCTGTGCTTTCAAATTGGGCGTAAGACTCCTGTCTCCACTGGTTTCCCATTCCTGTACCTTGCCTGTTTTGGCATCGCAAAGCACATACTTATAAGCAGCAGGAAAATCATCGGCAGGCAGGGCAAGGTTGATGTACCAGGTATCGGTACTTCCTCTTTGAAGTAGTTGTACCCCTTCTTCCTTCCACTGTCCCAACCCAAGCGAATCTCCGACAATCCCTACCTTTTGATTGGCCGCAACCTTTTTGGTCCTCAATCGAAATTGGAATGTCTTGCTCTTCGCAAAACTATTTTTAGCAGCAAAATCATCGGAGATCAGTGCATTTTTAAATGGAGAAGTATAAAAAGTATTCTGCGGATGCTGAATATCCCTCCAGTTATCTTTCACATAAATCTGGCGCTTTTCAGTAGCAGTCCATTTCAGTTCTCTTGCTACACCAAACTCTCTTTCGTACACCCCTGTGTTTTCATTAAAAACGAGGTAATTGTAGGTAATTGAACGCGTACCCTTCGCAAACTCAACGTCTGCCTCCCACGTACTACCTCCCACGAAGGTCAGTTCATAAGCGGCCTCATCTTTCCAACTGCCAAGCTCACTGGCAGACCCCACAATCATTAACCTCTGCCCCCAGAAGGTAGTGTAATCAATATTAAATCTGATTTTCATGTTCAATTTTTCGCCTCAGTTAAGAAGCAATCTTTTGTTCGTCTTTATCCTCAACAAAAAACACGGCAGTTGCCGCAATTAAAAAACATATTCCGGCAATTACGATGGCATATATCGCCTGAGAATTGTAAACATTTTTTACGATAGGTCCTCCAATAATTCCATTTATAATTTGAGGAATCACAATGAAGAAGTTGAATATACCCATGTAGATACCCATTTTACCTGCAGGGATAGAACCTGCAAGCATCGCATAAGGCATCGCCAGAATACTGGTCCAGGCTATTCCCACGCCCACCATTGGGATCAGCAACATCCATTTATCAGTCATAAAGTACATGGAAACCAATCCTAATCCACCTATTAGTAAGGAATAAGCATATGCCTTTTTTCTTCCCAGAATTGATGTCACCTTTGGCAACAAAAATGCATAGACTGCCGATACAAAGTTATAAACACCAAACATAACGGGCACCCAGTTTCCCGCTTCATTGTAAGCGGCAGATGAACTATCGTCTACTGACACACCCCATACATGCCCTGCAATGGCCCTGTGCGTAAAAACCCACATAGAGAATAACGCAAACCAGGAAAAGAACTGCACCAATCCCAGCTGCCGCATCGTCTTGGGCATATTTGCAAAATCTTTGAATATCTGCAGCAAACCTGCACTTTCCTCCTCTTCTGCTTCTCCGTCGTGAAACTGTTTCAAGACCTCCGGCGGATATTCCGTGGTGCGGGTGATGGTCCATAAAATCGCTGAAATAAAGACAATGGCTCCTACATAAAAAGAAACGACCACGTTCATGGGCACCTGCCCTTCTTCGGCCTCAGTGGGTATCCCCAACCAATTGCCCAATGCATAAGGAAGCAAAGACCCTACTACGGCACCTATTCCAATCAATGCTGTTTGCACAGAAAAGCCGAGCGTACGCTGTTCGTCAGGCAGCATGTCAGCCACCAGCGCTCTGAAAGGTTCCATGGAAACGTTGATGGAGGCATCCAGGATCATCAATGTGCCGGCGCCAATCCAAAGTGGCGCAATCAAATGAGCCAGGCCTGATGCGTTGGGCATGAAGATCAATGCCAAAGAGGCACAAACTGCCCCTACTAAGAAATAGGGTTTTCTTCTCCCGAGTCTATTCCAGGTCCTGTCTGAATAGTGGCCAATGATGGGTTGAACAATTAAACCGGTCATAGGGGCTGCCAGCCAAAACCATGACAGTTGTTCTACGTCTGCTCCAAAAGTTTCCAGTATCCTGCTGGCGTTGGCGTTTTGCAAAGCCAACCCAAACTGGATTCCAAGGAAACCAAAGCTCATATTCCATATTTGCCAAAATGATAATTTAGGCCTCTTCATACTAAACGATTGTTAAAATATCACCTTAATTCTTGTAAAGTAATGTGATTTATTTAAAATCTAAACAGGTCCAAATAAATAAAATTTATGCAAACGTATGCAAAAGCGAAATCTTATTTTGGCAGTATTGATCTACTACAAATTGTGGCTTTTGATTCATCTGAAACGACAGTTTTTTTCACTGATTTATTCAATTTGAAGGGATCTTATTTCACACTTATATGGTAAGGAAATTAATCTTATATTTGTGGCTTTTATATCCTATATCAGAATTTAATAGAAATTATGAAATTTAGAGCAGGTGTACTTACTGGAGCTGAGGTGACCGAAGTTTTCAACTATGCCAACGAGCAGAACTTCGCACTCCCGGCTGTAAACGTCATTGGTACTAATTCCGTCAATGCCGTGCTTGAGACTGCTAAGGAGGTAAACTCTCCGGTAATCATTCAGTTCTCGAATGGTGGTGCTGTGTTCAACGCTGGTAAAAGTCTGAGCAATGAAGGACAACAGGCTGCAATTGCAGGTGCTGTTTCTGGAGCTCATCACGTTCATCACATGGCAAAAGCTTATGGTGTACCAGTAATTCTACACACTGATCACGCTGCAAAGAAATTATTGCCATGGATTGATGGATTGGTCACTGCCAACGAGGAGCATTTTGAAAAGACCGGTTCTTCTCTCTACAGCTCGCACATGATTGATTTGTCTGAAGAGCCGATTGAAGAGAATATCGAAATCTCTAAGGAGTATTTCACCAGAATGGCCAAGATGGGTATGACCCTTGAAATTGAGCTTGGTGTGACAGGTGGTGAGGAAGACGGTGTAGACAACACCGATGTAGACAGCTCAAAGCTCTACACCCAGCCTGACGAGGTGGCTTACGCTTATGAAAACCTCAAGGCGATCAGCGATAACTTCACTATTGCGGCAGCTTTTGGAAACGTGCACGGTGTTTACAAGCCTGGTAACGTGGTATTGACTCCTAAAATTCTGAAAAACTCTCAGGATTACATCATCGAAAAGTATGGCACTGGCCCTAACCCTGTCAACTTTGTATTCCACGGTGGTTCCGGATCAACGACTGAGGAGATCAGAGAGGCGATTGAGTATGGTGCTATTAAAATGAACATTGATACTGACATGCAGTGGGCATTCCTCAGCGGTGTCAGAGAATATTATAAATCAAAAGAAGGTTACCTGCAAACGCAAATCGGTAACCCAGACGGTCCTGATTCTCCTAATAAGAAGTTCTATGATCCCCGCGTCTGGTTGAGAGAAGGTGAAAAAACCTTTGTCAAGCGACTGGCGCTAGCCTTTGAAGACCTCAATTGTATTGGAAAGAATGCGTAATTAACGCTAAATCACTATTTTTAAAGCCGAAATGCAGCCATGTTTGCGTTTCGGCTTTTTTATGATAGCCTATGATGGTCAATAAGTACATCAACGCAGTGATTGCGTTTTTCATTCTCTCATTGTTACTATACCAATGTTCTCAACCTATGGAGCAGCGTAAGCAACCCGTATCTTCTCAAGAAAAAATCACTAAACCGGTCATCTATCAAATGATGACGCGATTGTTTGGCAACAAAGTACAAAACAATGTTCCCTGGGGTACTGTAGCGGAAAATGGCGTTGGCAAATTTAAAGACATCAATCAGGCAGCGCTGGGTGAACTCAAATCCATGGGGTTCACACATGTCTGGTATACCGGTGTACTGGAACATGCCTTGTTGACGGACTATACTGCCAATGGCATTCCGCTGGATGATGCAGATGTGGTCAAAGGACGTGCCGGTTCACCTTATGCCATCAAGGATTATTATGACATCAACCCTGACCTGGCCACGGATGTTGACAATAGAATGGCCGAATTTAATGACTTAGTCAGGCGTTCCCATGACAATGGCTTGAAAGTATTGATTGACTTTGTTCCCAATCATGTCGCCCGAAGCTATCACTCAGATGCCAAGCCCGATGGTGTCAAAGACCTGGGCGAAGATGATGACCTGCAGAAAGCATTTGACCCCAATAACAACTTCTACTATATCACAGGTGAGGCGTTTCAGGTACCTGAAGGCTACAACAGCCTTGGCGACAACGAGCACCCGACCAAAGATGGGAAATTTGATGAAATGCCGGCCAAAGTAACGGGTAACAATGTGTTCAGTGCCTCACCAAGTGTCAACGACTGGTTTGAAACGGTTAAGCTGAACTACGGAATAGACTATCAAAACGGCGAACAAACACACTTTGACCCTGTTCCGGATACGTGGAAGAAAATGACAGATATCCTACGCTACTGGGCTGGAAAAGGAATAGATGGATTTCGATGTGACATGGCCGAGATGGTTCCCAAGGAATTCTGGGCCTATGCCATTGATCAGGTCAATGCGCAGTTTCCGGATGTCGTGTTTGTTGCTGAGATTTACAATCCCAATGCCTACCGTGACTATATCAATGCAGGTTTCGATTTCCTCTATGACAAGGTAGAGCTTTACGACACATTGAAGAGTATCATCCGCAACGGTGCTACCACTGATCACCTCACCCAGATCTGGCAAAGACAGGAAGGTATCTCCGACAACATGCTGACTTTCCTTGAAAACCATGACGAACAGCGCATTCCATCGCCTGATTTTGCCGGCGATCCCTGGAAAGCCATCCCTTCTATGATTCTCAGCGCTACCATGCACCGCGGTGCGGTGATGATCTACTTTGGACAAGAAGTAGGTGAACCAGGCTTAGGGGCTGAAGGCTTTAGCGGACCAGATAGCCGTACGACGATTTTTGATTACTGGGGCGTGCCAGAACATCAAAAATGGATGAATAATGGTCAATTTGACGGTGGACAATTATCTGATGACCAGGTGAGGCTGAGGGGTTTCTACAAAGAGATTCTCAAACTTTGCAATGAGTCAGATGCCATCAGGACAGGTGAATTTTTCGACCTGCATTATTACAACCGCAATGGGGAATTTCAGGGCTATTCGGATAAGGTCTACGCTTACTTGCGGTACGCTCCTTCAGAAACATTGCTTTTTGTCCTCAACTTTGGCGATCAGGCCGCTTCCTGCAATGTCAAAATTCCTAAACTGGCATTTGACATGATGGAAATGCCACAGGATTCTGTGACAATAGAGGATTTCTACAATTGGAACAAAAAGCAGGTTTTTACCTCTGAGCAAATACAGCTCTATGGCAATGGAGACGGCCTCAGGCTGGAGGTTTTCCCCAACAGCTATCAAATACTTAAAATCCGGTAAGCAAAAACATACTTTTTATGAACCCTAACAAAACACTTTTAGGCATCTTCACCTTCATTCCTTTCATTGGTGGATTGGTGCTGGCCGTCTGGGGCGGTATCCTTTTATTTGATCTCATTCTGGCTGAAGCTTCTGGTCAGGAATTTTCTGAAGCTGAACTCCTGGATTTCTTGCTGAAAGACTTTTTAAGTATCACGCTAATCGCGGCTGCCTTGTCTATACTGGGCTTTGGATTGACAGTATACTACATTGTACTTGTGGTTAAAAATGAATACCTGTCCAGTGGACTGAAAATCATGTGGATTTTATTGCTGTTCTTCTTTGCCGGTCTGGCCAAGATCATCTATTTCTTCGCAGAGGTGCTACCGGACAAATACATTGCTGAAGAGCGGTTTGT
>ERZ1740068.61-NODE-61-length-66928-cov-9.727827_pt1 | contig 66928 bp, 61 predicted proteins | sample MGYA00581735_ERZ1740068 | MGnify/ENA primary metagenome ERZ1740068 (study PRJEB43018, sample SAMN04849740) | marine metagenome | isolation source: floating plastic debris | place: Pacific Ocean | collected 2008-08-30 | study: EMG produced TPA metagenomics assembly...
TGTTAGATTGTAGGCTAGTTCGGGCATCCGCCCGGACTTCACTAAGATTAGAGCGTCTCGCTCGACAGTATTATACACCTTCTCTGGCTTAAGATTGTAGCTTAAGCCTTTCCGCATTTCCAAAAGCTTGTAGCTTGACCCAACAGCGATCTTAATCACAAATCACGCAGCCTAAGACTGTGTCCTCACAGCCTGGGATACTTTAAAACTCCCCACAGCCGATGCCTCAAGACAACGACTCCGCCAGCAGTACAGGCTTCAGATTGGTCTCCAGGGTCACCAGTCCTTCATCAGCAGTAGTGAAACGTACCTCTTCCCGGATCATTTCATTGTCGAGGTTTTCCATGAAACCGGTAGTACGGAGATAGGTGGGTTCTTCGATGGGAAAAACAGAGATACCATCACCTGCATTGAGCCATTTTTTATAGCTACCGACCTGGTGTACCGTAATCTTCTGAGCCTCGTTAATAAACACCAGCTCTGCTTTGTATTTGAAATACTGACACAGGTTGATGAAGTTGAAAACCGTCAGCTGATTACTCAGCAGGTGAAAAGTCTTATAATTCTGCCCCAAATAGTGTTGGATAATCCCAGCAATCACAGCCACTTTTTCGCCGGTCGCATTCAGGAATTTGATTGGTTGTTGAAACTGCAGCACTTCTTTCCAGTGGTCGATCCGTTCAGCAGGCACAATTGCCACGTCTATTTTGACACCCAGCGTCATGAGGTCCTCGATAGATTCCTCCATGGCGATGACTGTAGGGCTCCACTCCAGCAGCTGCCCAATGTCTTCCTGCTGATTCAATGAAAAACCAGCAATCAACAATGCTGGCTCCTGCTCGTCTCGAACAATGTGATGTGATGACATATTGGTACAATAAACTGAATAGATTAGGAAAGGTTTTGTTTGGACACAAGTTTACAGATAGATAAAAGAGTAAAGATTAAGAACAAAAGAGAGAGGAGAAATCCAGTAATCACTCATCACAAATCCAGGCGATCGTTTGTGTCGCACAAACGATTAATCTTAGGACATTACCAAATCGTAATCGAGTCGTTGAATTGTCTCACCTCTTCCCAGGTCCAGCGATTTTTGGGTTGAATGCCTTGATAGCAGTTTCGTAAAAATTCAACGATGGCCATCTGCATCATCATAGGAGAAATCAAAGAGGGTAAGATCTCTCGGTTGACGGGAGATTGAAACCGCTCGGCACGGGTTAATTTGTTGGTAGAAATCCTCAGCAGTGGTCCTGTCTCAGTGAAGTGGTCACCCACCCAGACGTGCTGATCACTCATTTCCAATTCGTTGAGGAAATTTGCCAGCTTGCTCAGGTCCAGTCTTGGAAATGATGTGCGGGTAGTCTCCACCCAGGTTGAATATTTTTGTTCCAGCTCATAGCGGTTGCCTGGATACATCGTTAAAACCAGGTCTATGTCGGCGGTATCTGCAAAAAGTGCGTAGTAATGCAGCGGAGTAGGAGAAGCCACCACTGCAAGGCCTATTTCAGGGTATTTCATCATCTGCCCTGAGGATTCCATCCTGTCCTGATGGCTCTTTACCATCAAGTGTTCCGAAGTAACGAATGTAATTTCCGAAGCCATATAACCAGAAAAGTGCTCCAGAAAATACTCATATTTTGGCAGACAAACTGTGGCCTCTGCGGCCTCCATTTCAAAGGGAGCATAAAATTTCTCGCTCTCCAGTGTATTGAGGTAACAGACCAGCGACAGTGCTGCTGAATAAGTTTCATCATCGCCATACTTCTCCCTGAAATCGGCCAGACGCGCCATAGAAATCAGCAAGTTTTTGCCTGCCATGGCCAGAACGGGATTATGCAGGGCCCAGATACCCAGAAAACCGTCAATGTCCCAATGATTGCAGGTACAGTACTCCCTGTCGGCGATCTCCGGTGTCTCTACCAGTGCCCGAAGTACAATTTCTGTACTGGTATCGGCTTTGAGATGAGGGGGTGACTCAACCCCTCGCCAATGCGAAAGGTTGAGTTTATCAGGCAGGTATGCATCCACCACTACAACATCGTCATGTTTACTCGCTTCTGAATAGGGGATAAATTTCACTGCCTTTTAAATTTTAATGTTATTAGAATCTAAACTCTGTAGCCAGGAAGAAGTTTCGTGGAGGCTGCGGTAAGAAACCCGGCTCAATAGTTCCACTGAAGTCAACATCTGATGGCACACCATAGGTATAATACGTTCTATCCAGCGCATTGTTCATCATCAAACGGGCGTTGATTTTGTCGGTGATCTGGTACATCACACCCAAATCGATGGTGTAAAAGCCGGGGACAGTCAAATCTTCCTGATTGGAGAACTCCATATAAGACTGACTCAGGTGGTTGACCGTCACATCAAATCTCAGGTTTCTATTGGCCTTCAACTGTAACGTATGTTTTCCAATCCAGTTGGGAGTCAGCACAGGGTTCACATTGGTGAGTGTTTCACCACCGATGGTCACCTCTCTGATTTCCGCATCCATGGCAGTAAAATTACCCACATAAGAGATGGCCGGTGTCAGGATGGCATTCCACTCCAGCTCCAGTCCCATACGGTAGCTATCGGTGATATTGGTTCTTCTCTGAACACCAAATGCGATGATCTCGCCAATGGGAGCAATCTCATTTTCAAAGTCCATGTAGAAGAGGTTGGCCCCCAGGAACAGACGCTGACCGTTCAATTTATAACCCAACTCCAGGTTATTGACATATTCAGGTTCAAACTGTGGAGTTCGTGCAACAGCCAATGCATCTGCATTGAGCGTAAAACCACCAATCAAGTCTACACGCGTAGGCTCACGTCCACTTCTGCCCAGCGACAGGTAGATATTCTCATTCTGATTAAATGAATAGCTTAATCCAATGCGGGGGTTAAAAAACTGGTAGTTGAAATCATCTAATGGGTCGACTGCCACGTCCACATTGGGCCCAAATATGAAGCTATAATCCGGCAATAAGCTGAGGCTCATGGTCCTGAACTGTAAATCGCCATAAAGTTCCAGCTGGTCACTCACCTGATACCTGGCCCTGGCAAACAGTGCCAACTCATCTTTCTCTGTGTTATCCCTGAAAATTGGATTGGCATCGTCCTGGGAGACAGATTGTCTGTTTTCCCTGCGGAATGCATAAGCATGTAAACCGGTGCTCAAGTCCCACTTCCCATTTTGGTAATAGTAGTTGGAGATCAATCCGTAGTGGTCATTCTTCAATGGGAAGTTGTAGGAGAAAAAGCCCGTCTGCTGTGTGAGGAAATAATTCTCTACAAATACACTGTCTACATCTGGTGTCCCCTCTCTGAAGTCTCCACCTGCTCCGCCATAGTATGCGGTGGTATTCCAACTACTCTGCTCATTGAACTCCCTGTTGTATTGTACCTGTACCAGGTATTGCTCAAAATCGTCCCGGTCATTTTCTGTCAGGTTATTGAACCGTGGATCGTTATCCAAAATCGATTGATCGATGGTATAGTATCCCAGACCATTCTCAGACCTGCCGGCAAAGGCTGTTACCCTCACCAGGTCCTTTTCCCCATAGTAGCCACCCGTCAAAAACAGCGAGGTAGCATCGGTAGAAGTATTCCTTTTGTATCCATCACTCCACAACCTGCTGATGGAGCTGTAGAAGCCAAATCCTTTTTCATTGACACCGGTATTGGTAGAAAAATTAGCCCGGTAGGTGCCAAATGATCCGGCACCCAGTTGTACCTGCGAATAAGGAGAGGCACCCGAAACATTGAATGACTCAAAATTGACAGAGCCTGCATAGGATGATGCACCTGCAGCGCTGGTACCCACACCACGCTGTACCTGAATAGAATTGAAACTGGATGAAATGTCCGTGATATTGGAGAAAAATACACCGTGATCGATCATGTCATTGAGCGGAACACCGTTGAGGGTGAAGTTGATACGTTCCTGGCCTATACCACGCATCCTGATCTGACCATAGTTCCCCACAGCAGTCCCTGACTCTGAAAAAGACGTAATGGAGGGGGACAATCGCTCAATGAGGAAAATCGGATGCTGGCCGACATAGTTTTCATCAATTTGCTTTTTGGAAACGTCCGTTCTGGTAATAGGGTCCTTCCCCGAAGCACGTACTCCTTTGATGATCAGTTGCTCCAGTTGATAGGAACTCTCCAGTGATACGGTCAACTGTTCCTCCGGATTGTCGATGGTTTGGGATTCATATCCTACAAAACTGATCCTGATAGTGTTAGCGTTCCCGATTTCCAGCTGAAACCTGCCTCTTTCATCCGTCACTGTCCCTGTGTTTGTTCCTACCACTTCCACGGTTGCACCAATGAGCGGCTCGCCGGTTTCGCTATCTTTTACCAAACCGCGAATTTGTCTGACCTGAGCCTCCAATGTCATCGATATCAGGAGGATCGTCGTCAGCATCAAAACTTTTTTCATACTTAATATTGTGTAATAACCAAACATAGCAAGCACCAAGGGGACGGTCCCTGCTTTATTGTTTTAGTACCAATTTCCCTGCGTCGGCATTATCCGTATCAGGTTCCATGGGTATAATCTCAGCCTGTAATCAATCCCGAAAGCTTTCGGGACAAGGCACCCCTTTGAAGCCGCAAAGCTAACTAAAGATCTGAAATTATCTGAAGTGCTGCTTTTAATCTTTCCTCTCTGTTTCCTGCCAGCACATGAAATGGCAAATCGCGGTGCTTTAAAAAATCGAGGTATCGCTCAAAAAGTATTTTCCTGTCCAGTGGATTTTCCCGTTGTTCATCGTACTCCCAGGGAACATCACAGGCCGTCAGCAAATATAGGTCATAACTCCTTTCCAGCATCCGGTCTTCAATCCACGGGTCCATTGCCCCATATTTGTATTCACTCCAGATTTTGATCACCAGCAAATTAGTATCGCAGATCAGGTAACGAGACGCATCCTGTGATTTTTTGTCCTCCGTTTGGAGTTGACCTTTGGCAATGGTGACCAGATCTGCCTGTACATAGTCCCGGCCCAGCTCCTCCAGGTATTGCCTGGCAAACTCCGGCACCCAGTTGGTCTGCAGGTGCGCTGCGAGGCCCTGAGCCAGGGTCGTTTTTCCTGTAGATTCCGGCCCAACGATGGCCACCCTCAAAATTTGATTATCCATCGAATGAGGCGGTGTGAGTATGGAGAATAAGATTTAAGACTCCCAGATAAGGGTTCTTGTTCATGCCAATTCCTTTCGTTTTATTCTATAGAGTACGATACATGGTTTCTGATTAGTCTTTTGCCCGGGAGTAACCTATCCAACTGCGGAATTCGTATTCCTGTTCAATATACCTCTCCAGATGAAAAAACCCCAGGTGGCCAATATGGTAAATATCAGAAACTGGAGGCTGGTAAAAACCAATCCTTTGTGGTAGTACAATGGCACTGACAAGAGGTCTGTGATAATCCATGCGATCCAGTTTTCCAGCTTTTTCTGTGCCATCAGCCACATGCCTACAATGGCAAAAGAAGTCGTAGCAGCATCCCAGTAGGGCACATCGCTGTCTGTAAAGTGACTAAGCACCTGCGACAAAGTGATGAAGCTCACCACCAGGATCATCAGACTGATGAGGTTCTCTTTGTGATTATTGACAGCTACTTTAATCTGACTGGCATCCATTTCACCGGTAGTCCAGTTATACCACCCATAGATACTCATGATCAAATAATAAAAGTTGACACCAGCATCTGCATATAACTTATTAGTAGCGGTCAAATAAATATAAATCGATACACTTACGATGCCTGTGGGATAGACTAATATCCTCCGCATCATTGAGAATGTCACGCTGGCGACTCCCATGGTCGTTGCAATAAACTCCAAAAGTGTTGTCTGCCGAAACCCGGCAATAATTCCATCTACTAATTCACCCATCGCGCAAAATTAATATAAGATTTGTCTTCTTTATCTCTATCATTGTTTCTAGTTTTGCACGGCAAATAATAACAAGTAAATATTATTTGCTGATGAGCTTAGACAATTCCAAATTTCTCTTCGAAGCACTGACATACGATGATGTTCTTTTGCTTCCCGGATACTCCGAAGTACTACCAAGAGACGCTCAAACCTCTACACATCTTACAAGAAATATCAAATTGAACATTCCGCTGGTATCTGCCGCTATGGACACGGTATCGGAAGCAAAGTTGGCCATTTCCATGGCACTTGAAGGTGGGATAGGCATCATTCATAAAAATATGCCCATCGAAAAGCAGGCTGAACAGGTAAGAAAGGTAAAAAGATCTCAAAGTGGGATGATCCTCGATCCGGTCACGCTGGATATCAACTCTACGGCTGGCGATGCTGAAAAGATCATGCGTGAAAACAAGATTGGCGGTATCCCGGTCATTGACAAGGACAACAAGCTGATTGGCATCATCACCAACAGGGATTTGAGGTTTGAGAAGAACTTCAAGACACCTGTCAAGGACATCATGACCAAAGACAATCTGATCACCGCAAAGTCAGAAATTTCTTTGGGGGAAGCTGAAGGTATCCTTCAGGAGCACAAGATTGAAAAACTTCCTATTGTAGATGCAGAGGGCAAGCTTTCCGGCCTTATCACCTACAAAGATATCCTGAAGAACAGAGACAGACCCAATGCCTGTAAGGACGAATATGGCAGATTACGGGTGGGTGCAGCAGTAGGTGTGACACCAGATATTTCTGACAGAATTCAGTCACTCATCAATGCCGGAGTTGACCTGGTGAGCATAGACACGGCGCACGGTCACTCCAAAGGTGTGATAGAAACGGCCCGAAGAATCAAAAATGAATTCCCCAACCTAGACCTGATTGTTGGTAACGTGGCTACTGCAGAAGCGGCCAAAGCACTGGTAGAAGCAGGAGCAGACGCCATCAAAGTAGGGGTAGGGCCAGGCAGTATTTGTACTACCAGGGTGGTTGCCGGTGTGGGAATGCCACAGCTTTCTGCCGTTTACGAATCAGCGAAAGCCATCAAAGGTTCTGGTGTACCCATCATTGCCGATGGAGGCATCAGGTTTTCCGGCGACATCGTCAAAGCCATTGCAGCTGGTGCCAACACTGTCATGATTGGTTCATTGCTGGCTGGCACAGAAGAAGCTCCGGGCGAAGTGATTCTCTATGAAGGAAGGAAATTCAAAAGTTACCGTGGTATGGGCTCTGTAGAGGCCATGGAAGATGGTTCCAAAGATCGTTATTTCCAGGATGCAGAAGATGACATCAAAAAGCTGGTGCCGGAAGGTATAGTGGGAAGAGTACCTTACAAAGGACTCGTTTCTGAAGTACTCTACCAGCTGGTAGGAGGACTTAAAGCTGGTATGGGCTATTGCGGTTCCAAAGACATAGACGCACTACAAGATGCTAAGTTTGTCAAGATTACAAGTGCAGGATTTGTGGAAAGTCACCCACATGATATCCAGGTAACCAGACAAGCGCCTAACTATACGCGATAATAGTTTTTTAATAAAATAGACTTTATCACGGTTGAATAGACATTATCACGATTGTATTTGTATAAATCTATTTTGAGATAAAAGAACAAAGATCAAAGAAAAAAGACCCTGTTTTGATGAGAGCTGATACGACTTTAGGCTAATATTCTGAGGTATCTTCGTTTATACTAAAAATTTCGTGATAAACTCTATTCATGATAGTTTGATTTTGTTGTCAAATGATGGTTGTATCAAAATTCTTCAATAATGATTAATTCATGATGAGTGATGAGGCGTTGAGGGAAATTTAACCTTATCACATTGCATTAGAAATTAAAAATTACTCATCACTAATCAGAAGCTCAATTTTGTTTCATAGAAAAACAATCGTGATCATATTAAATATACCAGTCAACAGGGTTTCTGACCATTTCTTAAATTTCTTTGACTGGATAAAAAATGTAATGCCTTGGTCTCCGTTAGGATTATGCTAGCGGAGATCTTTAATTTTCTATATTTGTTCGATGGTTTTATCAGATAAGCTAAAAATGAGAATTAGCATCATACTGGCGATAGTATGTTGGCTTGTACTCACTTATCTGGACATTTTTTTCCTTTACAAAAACCCTGGCAATTCTCAACCTCCGTTGCTCTCCAGGATATTTGAAGCCTTATTTTTTGCTTTTCTCTATATCTACTTCCGGTATGCGATTGTCAAAGCAGAAAACTTCAATTTCCTCGACCTGCTCTGGCGTGTGTTTGTCACCGGACTGATCGCTACACTGGTATCGCTGCTGATTACCATGTCTTATAAGTTCTTTGGCAACAATACCTTGCTGAAGAGCTCGCTGATATCAAATTTTTTCTATCATCTCAACATTGGAATGGTCTCTACCTTTCTGATGTCTACTTTCATCATCTGGAAGAAGCTGATCCTCTATCAGAAATCTAAGTTGCTGATGCAGCTATGGTCTCTTTTTGAGTACTCCATGATTGGCGCATTGCTATTTGACCTGCTGGGTTATCAAATCCCTGATCCCGTAGCAGGGGCAGTATATATCTTCCTTTTACTGCAAGGCCTCGTGCTCACTTTCAACTTAAAGTGGGTCGCCTATCTCAACTTCAAACAGAAGTGGAAGAGTATCTTGTTTATTTTTCTGGTCACGGTCTACTGGTGGCACTTCCTCAGGTTGCTGATGGAATATCGCAATCAGCCGGCGATTGTCGACATTTTCATGACGAAGGTATTCATCGCGGCGATGGCTTCTTTCATACTGATCTATGCCATCATCGCCATATTGGTGATCCTGTTTAACCTGCCCACCTCTTCGGTATTTGAGCGTAAGATCAAGGAGGCGATGGATTTTCAGCGGCTCAGCCAGTCCATTCCGGCTGGCCAGACCGAGGAGCAGGTATATGAAATATTACTGGACAGCTCAATGAGTGCCGTCTTTGCCGATGCAGCGTGGATTGAAATAGAAGCGGCTGCCGAGAGCAAGCCCATCACCTATTATCGCAACATTGAGCAGGCGGAGGTACAGGAAATCAAGGAATCAGTCAAGAATTCCACCCTCAAGAAAATACTAAAAACGGAGTTTGATCAGGTCTCTAATCCACAGAAGATTACGGCCTCTCTCAAAAACTCCATGTACAAAACCATCATGGTATTCCCCGTGATGGTCCAGAATGTTCAAATAGGCAGTCTGGCGCTGCTCAAAGAAGTAAACGAAGGCTTCAACCGGGAGATGATCAATATCATCAATACGTTTGTGAACCAGGCAAGCATTTCCGTAGAGAACTTCAGGCTGATCAATGAAGCACTGGAAAACGAGCGGTACAAAGAAGAGCTGAAAATTGCCAAGCGTGTGCAAAAAGCGCTACTGCCGGAAAACCTGAATACAGAAGGAATCTTTGAACTTCACGCTTACTCGGTAGCGGCTGATGAAGTAGGAGGTGACTATTATGACATCCTCAAAATCAATGATGAGCAATATGCCTTCATCATTGCGGATGTATCAGGAAAGGGAACCAGTGCCGCTTTTCACATGTCGCAGATGAAGGGCATTTTCCATAGTGTGGCAAGGATCACTACAGACCCCAAGGAGTTCCTGGTACATGCCAACAATGCCCTGAGCGCCTGTCTGGAAAAAACATCTTTCATTACTGGTTCGTTCTTTTTAATAGACAGTAGTACCAAAACCCTGAGGTTTTCCCGTGCAGGACATTGTCCTTCACTGTATTACTGCAGTAGTGAAAAGGAATCCCGCTATTTCCAGAATAAAGGACTGGGTTTGGGGATCATAAGAAACATTAGTTACAGTAGATACGTACAAGTCAATGAAATCAATTATTCTGAAGGTGACATTATCATCCTTTACACCGATGGAATAACTGAGGCTGTTAACGCCAACAACGACCAATTCGGCTACGACCGGCTCAAAAACTCACTTGATAAACGTACTGACTTACCTCCTGAAGAGATCAAACAGGGGATTATTGACGACCTGTACCAATTTACCGGGCTAAACAACTTAAATGATGATTATACTTTGGTAATCATAAAGTTTTGACAATGGTTGATATAAAACATATAGTAGAAGAAAAAATACAGATTATTGAAGTCAGCGGCGATGTAGATGCAAGCTCATCCATCCACCTGGACAATGCCATGAGCAAGGCGGTGGAGCAAAAAACCAACATCATTGCCGACCTTTCCGGTTTGTCATATATCTCCTCCGCAGGTTTAGGTGTGTTCATGTCCTACCTTCAGGAAATGGAAAACAACAATCAGCAATTAATTCTGTGTGGACTCAATGAAAAAGTATTGGAAGTCTTCCAGATTTTAGGATTAGACCAATTATTGATCATAAAAGACAATAAAGAAGAAGCAAGACTGCAGTTAGATGCAACCGTATAATATCAAGATATCGTGTTCTACGAGTAGGTTGCTGGAAGTGAGGCAATTCATTTCCAGTGTACTGGAAGCTCATAATTACCCCGAGATAGAGACACACAAACTCGTGCTCGCGGTAGATGAGGTCTGTGCCAATCTGATTATACACTCTAACGATTGTAACCCCAAGCGGGAAATTGAGCTAACCGTCAAGTTCAATGATCAAAAATCCATCATCTTCGAAATCGTGGACAAAGGCGTCAGTTTTGATATGAACCAATACAAAGAGCCTGCCCTGAGTGAATTGGTGAGTTCTAAGCGTAAAGGAGGTCTGGGGCTGATGTTGGTGAAAAGAATTATGGATAAAATCGAATTCAAATCCGAAAAGAATACCAATATTTGCAGGTTAATTAAATTGATAGATTGATCCTATCTTTATTGAGTCAATTACCATGAAAAGATTACTGATCTTTAGCGCATTACTATCCTGCTTCGCAATCTCATGTACCGTACAGAAAACTGCCCAATCGGCTGATGAATCTTTATTTACCATCGATGGGCAACCGGTGTCGAAAGAGGAGTTTAAGTATGCTTTTCTCAAGAACTATAAACCCAATGACTCCATTTCCCTGCAGCAGGAAGTGAGCGATTATCAGGAGCTTTATGTCAACTTCAAATTGAAGGTGAAGGAAGCCAGAAGTCTGGGATATCACGAACGCAAAAGATACATGGATGAGCTGGCATCCTACCAAAAAGAACTAGCCGAGCCTTACCTCACGGAAAACCAGGTCACCGAAGAACTCATTCAGGAGGCTTACGACCGTATGAAAGATGAGGTGAAGGCATCCCACATCCTCATCAGCGCACAACAAGACTCCGTTGCCGCGAAGAAAAAAATTCTGGAAATCAAAGCGCTTGCTGAGCAGGGTTTGAAATTTGACTCTTTGGCCAGTATCTACTCAGCAGATCCATCTGCTAAAAATAACGGTGGTAACCTGGGATACTTTAGCGCGATGCAGATGGTCTACCCATTTGAATCTGCCGCATTCAGCACGGCTGTGGGTGACATCTCAGATGTGGTCACTACGCGATTTGGTTACCATATCCTGAAAGTCTCCGACAGAAGACCTTCCAGAGGTAAAGTAAGAGTAGCACACATCATGCTCAGAAACAGCCCCAACGCGACTGCTGAAGAGGTGGCCAGCCAGGAAGAAAAAATCAAGGCAATCTACGCTGAAGTGAAGGAAGGCAAGGACTGGAACCAGCTGACGAAAGATTTCTCGCAAGATGCCCGGTCCAAGAATAGCGGCGGTGAACTTCCGTGGATCAGTACCGGTAATTTTGTTCCGGAATTTGAGCAGGTTGCCTTTAGTCTTGCAGCTGCAGGCGATATTTCTACTCCCTTCCAAACCACTTACGGATGGCACATTGTAAAGCTGCTGGAGAAAAAAGAGCTGAGCTCACTGGATGAACTTAGAACGGAAATCTCCAGAAGAATAGAAAGAGACAGCCGATCACAAATCAAGAACAAAGAGGTCATTAAGCGACTGAAGACCGAAAACAACTTCATAGGCTATGCCGCAGCAACTGATTCGGTAGTATCTGCGCTCACTCAGAAAGACACCACCAGCATCAATCAGAGCACGACCTTATTCACACTTAAGGGCCAGGCGGCAACTGCCGAAGACTTCCTCAGTTTCCTGGGTAGCACCAAGACAAAAAGCACCAACTACCGCGAGCAATACAACCGTTTTGAACAAAAACGCATTCTTGATTTTGAACGCGATCAACTGGAAGTAAAATATCCGGACTATGCCAACTTACTCAATGAATACAGAGACGGCATTCTGCTTTTTGACATCATGAATGAAAAAATCTGGTTAAAAGCCTCTTCAGACTCCACTGGACTGAAGCAGTACTATGAAAGCAACAAAGCCAGGTATACGCGTTATGATGTCACAAAGGCTGTGGTTTACACTTCTGCCGATTCAAACGTAATCAAAGGATTGGAATCCATGATCAAAGAAGGTTTATCCACCAGGGAGATCATGCAAAGTGTTAACAAAGATGAGCCTCTGCTATTGCAGAGTACAGAAGGTGCATTTGAAAAAGGCGATAATGACTTAGTAGATCAAGCGGGTGAAGGGCCGTTTTATCAGACCACAGCAGGTGAAAAGTTTGTCCTGGTACATGTAAAAGAGAAAGTTGCAGAGGAAATTGCCAGGATGGACAACATCAAAGGGCGGCTTATTGCAGACTATCAGGATCACCTGGAAGTAGTATGGATCAAAGAATTGAAAGCTAAATACGCGGTAGAGAAGAATGAAAAAATATTGAATCAAGTAGTGAATGAGATTAGCAACCGGTAAATTTTTAGTGCTGGCCACTCTGGTATTGCTTACCGGTTGTGAGTGGCTACAACCCAAGCAGGCAGCTGTTACTTCCGAAGAGCCCATTGCCAAGGCGGCAGAGCAATACCTCTATCCCTCTGACCTGTCCGGACTGATGACAGATGAAACAACACCGGAGGACAGCACTGATATGGTAGAGTCTTACATCAACAATTGGATTCAAAAACAATTGTTGATCAGCAAAGCCCGTGAAGAGATTGACTTCAACGAGGCTGAACTGGAACGGAAGGTACTGGACTACAAGTATGCACTGATGGTACACGAGTATGAAAAGCTCAAGGTCAACGAGCAACTCAGTTTTGAAGTGACGGATGAAGAGATCAATGCCTACTACGAAGAGAAATACGAAAACTTTTTGTTGAAACAGAATATTGTGAAGTGTCTCTTTGCCAAAGTCCCGAAAGACGCTCCTGAGCTCAACAGCTTTAGCAGAAAGATACGAAAGTACAACGGTAAGCAAATGGACGATATTCGGTCTTTCTGTTATCAGTTTGCAGACAAATATTCGTTAGAGGATTCGACATGGATCAATTTTGACGATATTATCCAGACTACGCATCTGGCTGGTATCCCCAACAAAATCCAGTTTTTGAAGAGCAACAAGTTTGTAGAGTCATCACATGAGGACTTTATCTATTTTTTAAAAATACTCGATTATAAGATTTCTGAAGATGTCTCACCTTTAAGCTTTATCAAAAGTGATATCAAGAACATCATTATCAACAAGAGGAAGGTGACCATCAAAAAGAAACTGAAGGATGAAATATTAAATGAAGCGAAAGGTAAAAATGAGTTTGAAATCTATCAAAACTAGCTGTTTGCTGGTGATGTTCCTGTCACTGGGATATACAGTCACAGGACAAACTTCTGATGGAGTCATGATCGATAAGATCATTGTAAAAGTGGACGACTACATTGTGTTGAAGTCGGAGCTGGAGGGCTCTTACCAGGAATTGATCAGCCGTGGGACGGCTGCGGGAGAAGAAGCCAAGTGCCGCCTGCTGGAAAACCTGATCGTCAATAAACTGATGGTAGCCAAAGCCGAGATTGACTCTGTACTGGTAGAAGAAAATCAGGTAAACACGGAGCTGGACCGACGGATGGCTTACTTCATATCACAGGTAGGTTCTGAAGAGAAACTGGAAGAATTCTACGGCAAAACACTCAATCAGTTTAAAATAGAGTTGTTTGATCAGGTCAAAGAGCAGTTGGTTGTGCAGAAGATGCAGGGCGAAATCACTGCAGATCTCAAAATCACCCCTTCAGAGGTAAAGAAGTTTTTCAAATCCATCCCCCGCGATAGCCTTCCCTATTTTTCTACTGAAGTAACTGTTGCACAATTGGTGAAGATGCCGGAGGCCGGTAAAATCCAGAAAACCAGGGTCATTGCACAATTGAACAACCTAAGAGACCAGATCATGGATGGCATTGACTTTGGCGTACTGGCCAAAAGGTATTCTGAGGACCCAGGCTCAGCTGCACAGGGCGGCGTCCTTCCTTTTTTCAAAAGGGGCGAGCTGGCACCTGAATATGAGGCTACAGCATTGGCACTCAAACCCGGCGAAGTATCAGAGCCCGTAGAGACACAATTTGGCATTCACATCATTGAGCTGATAGAAAAGCGTGGAAACTCTTTCAAGTCCAGACACATATTGATTACTCCCAAAGCCTCGTCTACCGACCGGTTGGCTGCAAGGGATTACCTGGATAGTCTGCGTACACAGATCCTGGCGGACACTATCACTTTTGAAAAAGCCGCAAGCGAATATTCTGATGATCCTGTGACCAAGGGTAGCGGTGGTTATTTCAGAGACGGACAAGGTTCCAATCGTGTTTCCGTCAAAGAACTGGACCCCAATATTTTCTTCGCCATCGACACCATGAAAGTAGGCAATATCTCACCGCCTATGGAGTTTGATGAACAGGATGGCACTAAAAGCTATAAAATTTTGTATTACCTTGGTAAAGTTCCTCCACATCAGGCCAACCTGGATGATGACTATCAAAAGATTGCTGATGCGGCCTTGAACGAAAAGAAGAACAGAACACTCAATAATTGGTTTAGTGATGCACAAAAGGGTATCTTTATCCAGGTAGATAAGGACTACGACAAGTGTAATCTGCCGATTATTCAGTAGTGCCGAAAGGCCATTTCAAAAGTAACAACTTTAATAGTTTTCAGGAGGCACCACGTGTTTCCTGAAAAATCGTTTTAAAAGCAGTATGTCAGAGCAAAATGAAATCACTGATGCCAAAGAATTTGTAGCATCATTTGAAAAACTTAAAAGTGAAATTTCTAAAATCATCGTGGGACAGGAAGAGGTCGTCAGGTTACTGATCACTTCTATTTTTTGTCAGGGTCACTCGCTTTTGGTAGGTGTGCCCGGTCTTGCGAAAACATTGCTCATTCAGACCTTGTCTCAGTCGCTCAACCTGGATTTTAACAGGATTCAGTTCACCCCCGACCTGATGCCCTCTGACATATTGGGTGCAGAAACACTGGACCAGAATAAGAACTTCAAATTCGTCAAAGGACCAATTTTTTCCAACATCATCCTGGCAGACGAGATCAACCGTACCCCGCCTAAAACGCAGTCAGCACTGCTGGAAGCAATGCAGGAATACTCGGTGACGGTAGCAGGCCACCACTATGAGCTTTCCAGGCCCTTTTTCGTATTGGCTACGCAAAATCCAATTGAGCAGGAAGGTACCTATCCACTGCCTGAAGCACAACTGGACCGATTCATGTTCATGATCAAGCTGGACTATCCTGACTATGCTTCTGAAGTAGAAATTGTGAAAAACACTACCACAGACAACCAGGAGACGGTCAACCCTGTATTGACTGGGGAAGAAGTCATGAAATTTCAACACCTTGTGCGCAAAGTCCCGGTGCCTGACAACGTGGTAGAGTACGCTGTATCCCTGACACACAAAACCCGCCCCGGTGCCGAGAAGAGCAGCGAGCTGGCCAATAACTTCCTGGAATGGGGTGGTGGCCCGAGGGCCTCACAATACCTGATCCTGGGCGCCAAATGTAATGCATTGCTCTCTGGTAAGTTCTCCCCCGATATTGAAGATGTACAGGCAGTAGCGGTGCCTATCCTCAGACACAGAATCGTTCGTAACTTCCGCGCAGAGGCAGAAGGCTACACGGAAGAACGTATCATCAAGGAGTTGCTGTAATCAGCTGAAGTACTTCGCTCTTGCATCATGATTTTAACTGGTAGTAAACAGCCAGTGCAAGTATGGAAGCGCCCAGGTTGATGAATGTGTAGATAATTCCAATACCAATCAGTTTTAGACAGACCCACACCAAACTTTCCTTGAAAACGTTCTTTAAGGCAAAGAACAGGTACAGAAGGCAAAAAATGGTAAACACAAAAAATATTGACAGGTTCAACTCTGCAAAACGCTGTGTAATGTAAGTAGTAACAAGCAGATAGCAGGACAGCAGTATGAACAGAAAAGAGTGAAAGTGCAAAGAGAAGATGAAATGCGGCAGGTATTTTTTATACACTCTTCTATAGAATAAAAATACAATCAGGGCAAACAACGGCAAAAGCACAAAAAAGACTTTATGCCAGTGATTGTTCAAAAAATAGTCAAACATGTTCTGAGACATCATGTTTTCTTCGTCCATCATGGTCCCCGAAGCAGGATTTGCGAATCTGAAAATCAGGAAAAAAATGATGCTGATAAAAATATAAAGCCTGAGAGGGGGAATGTATCGTACACGTCTGCCAATGAGGTACTCCGTAGTCAAAAAGCCCGGCTTGATGATCAAAGGAATGATGCTCCTGAAAATCTTGGAATCGAAGGTAAAGTAATCTCCCAGAAAATCGACAAAGAAATCCTGTACGGTCCCATTTTTCTCACTATATTTCTGCCCACACTTCGCACAGTACATTGCCTCCTCGGCCAGCTCATACCCGCAGTTCAGGCATATTTTCTTTTCAGTTGACATTACAGATTCAAAATAAATAATTTTTTTCAATCAGCCCCAATATCAGCCAGACATTACCGGTGAATTTACCCGGCAGCGATAAGAAGATGCCATAAAGCACTTAAACGCCCTGAAATGTGCCTAGTCCACTATTATTTTATCATAAAGTTTGAATGGTGCAGGAATATGTTAAATTTTAAAGGGATATTTTCCCTATCTTTATTTCCAATATTATAGCCATTGCTAAAATTAACAACATTGAAGTTTCTCGTTCCGTTTCTTATCATGACCTTTTTGAGCCTTGGAGCACTGGCTCAGGACAGCAGTGGTGATAGCACGAGTACCAGCGAAAAAACTGAGGTTGTGCAACCTTCCGATACCAAAAAGAAGCCCGATCCTAAAGATCCTAAGAAAGGCAAAAAGGCGAAAAAAGACGGGTTCGGAGATTCGTTACTTTCCCTGGGCAAAGGATTTCTGGAAAGATTAAAATATCGTTTCAACCTGGAAGCGGTGGAAGAGAAAGTAGAAAAAACCCAAAAGCAATTCAAGAAAAAGACGCCTAAGTCCGAGGACAATTAAGGCCTTCAACTATGCCATAAGAAGCTTTCTCATGCATGAAGTGGATAAGAGCTGGTAGCTCCGGAAGGGCACTAGAATGCGCCCTTGAACTGTCTTAGAAATCTCACATCATTCTCAGAAAACAGCCGCAGGTCATCCACCTGATATTTGAGCATGGCAATTCGCTCAATGCCCATTCCAAATGCGTAACCGGTGTACTCTTCAGGGTCGATGCCGCAAGTACTCAATACATTGGGATCCACCATTCCGGCGCCGGCAATTTCTACCCAACCGGTACCCTTACACACTTTACAACCTTTGCCCTTGCAAATGAAACAGCTGATGTCAATCTCTGCACTGGGCTCAGTAAATGGAAAATAAGATGGCCTCAGCCTGATTTGTGTATCCTTTCCAAACAGCTCTCTGGAAAAGTGCAACAAGGTTTGCTTCAGGTCTTTAAACCCCACATTTCTGTCTACATACAACCCTTCTACCTGATGGAAAAAGCAATGTGCTCTGGCAGAGATGGCTTCGTTGCGATATACACGCCCGGGCATGATAGACCTGAACGGAGGCTTTCCATGCTCCATCAAACGAATCTGAACGTTTGAAGTATGAGTCCTCAGCAGGATATCAGGATTCTTCTCAATGAAAAAGGTATCCTGCATTTCCCTGGCCGGGTGATTCTCCGGGAAGTTAAGTGCTGTAAAATTATGAAAGTCATCTTCTACTTCCGGCCCGTCTTTTACCGAAAATCCAAGACGCTCAAAAATCTCTACAATCCGGTTGTAAGTCACTGTCAGCGGATGTAAAGATCCTAGTTCATTGGCAATATTGGGTAATGTAAGATCTACAGGTGCAGTATCGCTCTGATCGGAAGCGGTCTCCAGGGAAGCGATCAACTCATCAAACTTGGCCTGAGCCTCCTGCTTTAATTGATTGAGGGTTTGCCCAAATTGTTTTTTCTGATCATTTGGCACATGCTTGAAATCATCGAATAGTGCATTGATTACACTTTTTCTACTGATATACTTCATACGATAGGCTTCCAGCCCTTCTGTGGTAGCAGCCTCATATGCGCCAAGCTCCTCTCGGATCAACTCTATTTTCTCAAGCAATTCCATTTCACTCTGGTTACAATCTGTCGATCGGTTCCCCAACCCCTTACTGGTAATGGCTCACCGAAAAATCAAAGGTCAAAAGTAATCTATAAAATTGGGGTATTGGGCAGACCAGGCGCAATAATTCGGCAATTCTCTTATTTCTACGGAAAATTTCGCACTACACTGTCCTTGCCTATTGGCAATGAGAAAACCCGATCAATTACTCCGCTTAACGGCACCACCTGACATCAGGCAGACTTTGACAAATAGATTTGCTTAGTGTCTTTCTCTCTACTGGCTGTAGAACGAGCCAGCGTTTTGCTTTTCTGGTGTATTTTGAATAACACAAAATTCATTACACAGGCCGCTCCTAATATAACGGTGAATGCGATCATATTACCGAGAGGCTGAAGGATCAATGCTGCCAGCGTGAAAGCTACGTTCACAGATAACAAAATCAACGTTGCTTGTCGGTGAGATAGCCCGGTATCCAACAACTTATGGTGAAGGTGATTTCTATCTGGCACCATCGGTGACTGCCCCTTGCTGATTCGCAAGATAAAAACCCGCAGCGTATCAAATAAAGGAACGGACAACAAACCTACTGCCATGGCAATGTGACTTGTGTACTTAAGATCTGATGCTGCTGGAAGGCTATAATTAAAATCAATGAACTTTACAGTTAGTACTGCAATGGTGAACCCAATGAACATAGACCCTGTATCCCCCATAAAGATTTTGGCAGGCTGCCAGTTGAAATACAAAAATGCCAGCATAGCGCCTACCATTGAGAAGCAAAGGAAGCTGATGGTCTGATCACCAACCTGGAAGAACCAGAACCCGAGAAATCCTAATATCAAAATCCCGACGGTACCTGCCAATCCATCAATCCCGTCAATGAGGTTAAACGAATTGGTAATGACCACAAATGTGAACATGGTGATCAACGCACTCGCCCAAAATGGCATATCGTAAATCCCCATTATTCCATATAACGACATGAAACGTATGTCTGCAAAATAGATGACAATAGCGCCTATTACGAGTTGCGCAAACAACTTATGCCGGGCCCTGAGTGCATCAAAATCATCCCGCACTCCCAGCAGGAAGATGAGGATACATGCTGCAAGCAAATACTTTCCTGATGCTAAAACGGCAAATGGTAACCAGATGGGCAAAGCAATGAATACAGCGATAAAAATAGGAATACCACCCATAGAAGGGGTTTTCTCTTTATGCAGTTTTCTTTCATTGGGATCATCCAGCAGGTCAATCGCTTTGAAGAGTTTTATAGACACTGGTACCAATACCAGCGCAATAAAATAGGAGGTTGCGGTGCTTAAAAATATCTTTTCCATGGGAAGTTATTGAAATATCATTATTCCACTGTAGATTATGAATATTTCGTGTAGCTGGAATTCAAAGATAGATAAAAATTGTCAATTACAAACCTATCTGGAATCAATACTCGGTAATTAACAGAGATATAACGTTGAGGTGAAGTATTTACTGGTTGGAATTGGTCTTTGACCTTTTAACGAGTCTGTTCTATGGTTCAGATACCTTTGTAAACAATAAGGCGATTACTTTTTCTTTTCTTCTGAAAGTCTTACGTTATACTCATAGAAGATCCTACCGCCTCAGTTTCAAAATTTCACATGCAAAAATCAACACTAAGATCAGGTATAACATGACGTTCTTTGCCTTCATTGATCAACCCGAAACTACAAAAGCTTCAATCAATACGCGGTATCCTGACCTTTCACAATAGAATAAACGGTCAAAATAATGATTTTAAGATCAAGAATCAAACTCCAATTCTTGACATAGAACCTATCAAGTTTAACTCTCCCGTACATGGCACTAAACTGACTGGTTTCTCCCCTGTACCCCTTTGCCTGAGCCAGACCAGTAATCCCAGGTTTTACAGCATGGCGTTGGATGAAACGATCAATTTTCTTCTGATATTCTTCGTTATGAGGGATAGCATGTGGTCTGGGACCTACCACGGACATGTCTCCAAGGAAAACATTAAAAAACTGCGGCAATTCATCGATACTTGACTTTCTCAAAAAGAAGCCTACTTTAGTTATCCGCAAATCTCCTTTCTGGGCCTGCTTTACCGCTTTATCGTCATGAATCTTCATCGTCCTGAACTTAAAGATCAGGAACTTCTTATTACCTCTGCCATTTCTATATTGCCGGAAAAAGATTGGACCTTTTGATTCCAGTCTGATTATAAATCCAACCAGTGGAATTAACCAGGAGAGTAATAAAAGAATTACCAGACCGGAAAACACCAAATCAAACGCCCTTTTAACAAAGCGGTTAAAGACTAAATCCAGAGGTATAGAACCTACGTTAATCACCGGAATTTGTCCATACTGCTGGATAGTAAGGTTTTTATTGTTCAGGCCACTAAATCTGGAAATTACTTTGACTTTTATCAGATTATTTTCAGCAAAATCTATAATGCTCTTTATCTCTTCATCCTGCAGTTTTGGCAAACAGCAAAAAATAAGGTCTATTTGATTCTCTTCGCAATAATTATTGAGCTCTGAGACCTTTCCCAAAACACGAGGATCCTTGCTATGGTCATCAAAAAATCCATGAAAAACATAACCTAGCTCCGGTGTATTTTCTATGTATTTTAATAGCCCCTCAGATGACGATCCTTTACCTACAATGACTACCCTTCTAAAGTTATAACCTTTCTTTCTGTAATATCTTATACCATAATAAAAGGCAATTCGCCATGTTAGAATTAGTCCTGAAAAAATCAGAAAGGTGTAAAACAGATGCTCTCTCGAGAAGTAGTAAGCCTTCATTCCCACCCAAAGTGCAAAAGTTAATGACAGGTTGATCACCAATGCCAACAGTACTTTATTGATAACATCTAAAAGATTGGACTCACGATTGCTCTCATTGGGCCTTGTAGAGAAAAAAATGGCTATCCACGATAAATTTAAGAATAACTGAAGATGAGAGTAATGGTCATCCAGATAAATGAACTCGCCAAACCTGATCAGATTGGCAATAACAATCGCTAAATTCAGCGCTACAATATCAAAGGTAATAAACGCCGCTGGGAAAAAATTTGAGTACCTTCTTTTCATAAGTCTAATTTTCAACTCTATCAATCCAAAGGATTACAGAACTGAATTACCATCTTTTGAAGAGGATTTCTACAAATCAGCACCTTCAAAGCCGTAAAGATAGAAAAATATTAAGTATCCTTTTTGGAAAGTTTTTCGATATCATCATATAGGATTCTTCCACCTTCAATTGCCAACAGAATAAAAGGCAGTCCAAAAAGGCTCCTGAACATCTTAACAAAAAGAATGTATAGCTCTGCCAACTCCACCAATTTAGATATCAAAATGGACAGCAGCAGGAAGCCAATAAGAACAGTAAGAGCGAGACTGAGGTACTTTTTAGCTTTAGGCCTGTCATGATAGATGATCCATATAAAAGTGATGTGCAACAGAAAATAGGTAGGATAGTAGATCCCCCATCCGATCACATTCTCATTCCATTTGGTCTGTCGAGTTACCTGATTAAGAAATACTGTCAGCTGATGAATGTCAACTGAGAAAAGCTCTAGTATATACTTCACAATTGGAGCAAAAACAGCCAATACCCTGAACCTTAAAATTCCGTAGACAAGAATTGTACATAAGATCAAATAGGATAAGATCTTTCGTAAGATATTCTTATTAAACAATGTCATGTTTTAATCTAGTATTTTGCCGTTTAACTTTTCTTCGCAACTGCTAAGAAAATCATTATTTCCAATTTGTCATCATGTCTGCCTGTCAAGTACTTAAAGATATTTTCTCACCCGATTTCCCAATAGGTGTAAAAACATCTACTGACGCAGTGCAGATATCAGATTGGCACCTTGGAGATATAAAAAAAATAACAGAATATTGCAATATTTTAAAATCTACGGCTGATTTGATTTAGTCGGAATTATCAAAAAAAGAAATTACATATTCTCAAATATGAAGTATAATAGAGTATACATAGCAGGCTGCGGTGGGATGTTGGGAGACGCAGTATACAAGAAATTTTCAGCGAATTATGAAACGCTGGCAACTGATATTGACACCAACGAGGATTGGTTACAATATGCAGATGTGAGAGATTATGAAGGAATTAGAAAATCAATAATCGATTTCAAGCCAGACTTGATTATCAACCTCGCTGCGCTTACTTCATTGGAATACTGTGAGAAAAACCAGGAAGAAGCATGGCTGACCAACGCTCTTGGACCAGAAAATATCGGTTTAATTGCAAATGAGCTTGATGTCCCTGTTGTTTACATAAGCACTGCTGGCATCTATGACGGAGAGCAGGAATATTACAACGATTTTGACAAACCTAATCCACTGGGTATCTATGCAAAATCCAAGTATCACGGTGAGTTGTGGACACAATGGAACGTGAGAAAACATTATATCTTCAGGGCAGGATGGATGATGGGATCCGGCGTCAAAAAAGACAAGAAGTTCATCAACAAGATTTACAAGCAAATTAAAGCTGGTGAAAAGGAGCTTTTTGTAGTAGATGACAAACTGGGAACACCTACTTATACGCATAGCTTCGCAAATGGCATCTTTGAAATCACCAAAACAGGATTGCACGGCCTGTACAATCAAGTGTGTAACGGTGACTGCTCAAGGTATGATGTAGCAGTGGAGTTTGTAAAGCTTCTGAACCTGGAGAATGAGGTAAAGGTGACCAAAGTAAATTCAGATTACTTCAAAACCGAATACTTTGCGCCAAGACCGTACTCTGAAAAATTGGTTAACATGAAGCTCAACGCAAGGAATATCAATTTCATGCCTGACTGGAAAGTAGCGTTGGAAGAATATGCTAAGCTTTTTAAAGAAGATTTTACCAATTAATGAAGATTGCAGTTCTAGGTATTAGAGGCCTACCGGCAAATTACGGAGGATTTGAAACCTGTGCGGAACATACTACCCTACACTGGACTAAGCAAGACCATGAGGTGCTTGTTTATTGTAGAAAGGGTAGATATGACAGTCGGGCTAAAAATCATGGGAAAGTTAGACTGAAATACATCAGTCAACTTTCCACTAAAAGTCTCGAAACACTTTCTCACTCATTTCTGAGCGTTCTTGATCTTTGTTTTATTGAAAGAGGTTACAAAATTGTACATCTCTACAACTCTGGCAACGCGCTTTTTCTTCCTATCTTGAGACTGTTTGGTAAGAAGGTGACGATCTCAGTAGACGGGATAGAGTGGAAAAGAGACAAGTGGGGAAAGATCGCAAAAACCATTTACAAGATAGGCGAATGGTTTACAGTCAAGTTTGCCCATGAGGTTATCGTTGATAACAAAGAAATTGAAGACTACTATCTTAAAAAGTATAACAAAGCCACCACACTTATAGCCTATGGCTCAAAAGTGGTCCAACAAAATCCTGAAATATCTGTAGAAGTACTCAAATCCAATCAGCTACAGGCAAAGAATTATTTTATTTTTGTGGGTAGGTTGGTACCAGAAAAGGGTACACACCACTTGATCAAGGCCTATAAGTCACTCAAAACTGAGCTTCCATTGGTTGTAATAGGTGACGATCACTCCGATAGCGAATACAAGAAAGAACTCTTTGCCCATGACAGCGATACGGTACGCATGCTAGGGTTTAAATATGGCGATGAATATGAACAACTTTTAGCCAATGCCAAGATATACATTTCTGCCAGCATGCTGGAAGGGACTTCCCCATCGCTGTTAGCTGCTATGGGAGCGAAGGTGTGCTGTCTTGTCAATGGCATTCCCGAGAACAAGAGTACGGTAGAAGAATCAGCCTACACTTTTGAAGAGAATGATTATGAAAACCTGGCCACTGTATGGCAGGACTTAATTGATCATCCGGAAAAGGTATCGCAGATGGGCGAGAAAGGATATGACCATGTGCTTAAAAACTACACATGGGAGAAGATTTCCGCGCAATATATTGATACATTTTCTCGCTTATAGCCTACTCCCTTCAATACTAATCAGCATTGCTTGCCAAGACTAATATCCCTTGAGAATATTGGGGAGTTAATCTGTAGAAAAAGTACTTTACCATCCTGGTCAAGAACTTCTTCGGATAATCATGAGCAAAGTAGAATTCATCAATCTGCAATTGATTCATCCAAAGTAATTGCTTGATCGTTAAGTAACTAAAATAAGAAGTATGTTCTATGTGATTGGATTCATATCTGAAGAGCAACTTCACAAAAGAGAAAATATTGTAAGCATTGACCGTAGAGATAAGAATCTGACCCCCTGGCTTTAATAGACTTCTCATATTTTGAAGAGCGGTCCTAAAACAATCAATGTGTTCTATGATCTCTGTAAATACGATGAGCTCATATTTCTTCTCACCAAAATTTTCCAGTACACCAGGATCAGTGATATCACCCAAGATGTAATCTCCTGGAATTATTTCTTTAAACTTGTCAATGTTATCTTGCTCCAACTCCAGGGTAGCGATAGATTTAGCTGTCTTGGAAATTTTTGAATGAAACCAGTTGGAAACGTTTGTTTTCAAGAATTTATCCTTGAGGTCCAGATCAGTAATTGCCCCTCCAACACCTACGTGCAAAATATCTTTTCCCTTTACATATTCTTCAGTGAATGCAACTCGGTTGACCGATCTGGTCTTTGGTATTGTATATTTTCCGCTCATTAAACTAATCCTTAAAAAATCTTAGCAACGAAGATAAAAAAAATTCTGCTTTTTAACTGATTGCTGACTTAATTTCCGACAGACCGTAAAACATCCAGTGTTTGCCTTGCTGATCTGTCCCAACTAAATCTTTTCAGGTTATTGCTCATCTTCTCTTTGATCAATCTGCTATCAACCTCATTGAGTATCTGATCTATTGTTTTCCCGATAACTTCAAAACCTTCTGCAGGAACTATAAAACCTGCGTCTCCTGCGACCTCAGGTAAACAAGAACGATCTGAAACAATCACCGGAACGCCATATTGCATAGACTCAATCACCGGCAGACCAAATCCTTCGTAGTATGATAAAAAGATGGTCAGGTTAGCATTTTTATAAAGTATGTTAAGGTCTTCGTCATTTACAAAACCAAGGTAGTGGATGTCCTCTTTATACGGGGAATTTTCAATCAAATCTATAATTACTTTGGAATCCTTGCCTGGCATCCCGCACAAGACAAATTTCAAGTCTCTGGTATCATAATTACTTTTAAAATGTTCAAACCCTTTGATCGCATTGTGAATATTCTTGCCGGGATAGTCTACTGTGCCCACGTACAACAGATAATTCTTGGCCTCAAAACCAAATTTCTTCGAGAATTCTGACGGATCTACATCTACCTGAGAGACATCCACCTCCTCAAAATAGGAGTTATAGATTACCTTAATCTTCTCTTCTTTGACCTTGAAAAACTTGATAAGGTCATTTTTAGAGGAATTGGAAACAGTAATGATCTTATTTGAATACCGTGCCATAGTAGGCAGGATCATCTTTCTATATAACATCCTGGCTTTTGAAAACTTATCAGCCACGTTAAATTCAATCAAATCATGTATCACCACCACAGTTGGTTTAAACTTAAAAATGACAGGCATGAAGTTTGAGATGTAGACCGCAGTGTATTTTTTACCAATTGCAATAAAAGGAAATAAGAAAGCATTGAAAATCAAGTTCAGCAATACGCTTTCACGGGAAATCCTGATCTTTTTCACACTGATATTCTTTGACTCCAGGGCGATCAGCTCAGGGTTATCAAAGTTGGTATATATCACAATCTTAAATTCCTCATCGGCCATTCTCCTCAACAATTCTATCAAGGTTCTTCCAATCCCTGTCACCTTTTTGCCGATATAACCATTTACTAAGATTGTCATTTTAACTCTTCTTGATTCCCCCTGTTTTCCCCCACTGAGAAATAAAGCATCGTAAGCAGATAAATTGGGTTATGATTGTGAAATATATTTTCATTGGTGATTGCTGCCACCAGAATTGCCACTACAACGAATATAGGTTTTCGTCCAAAACGGCCACTGGCAATGATGATTTTTGTAATTACAAAGTAAAAGACCAAGTAAATCAGCAACCCATTGGTGATCAGAATTCTAAAATACGATGAGTGCGGAGCGTTGATATACCCAATCCAGTTACCCAAATACACATCAGGAATTTTCGATTCTCTAATACCCAGTAATATGGTAGTCAAATCTGACTGGAAAAAGATATCATAGTATAGGTTCCATATCCAGCTTCTTCCATGAGAAATCGCAAAAAAGATCGCCTGTAGCTCTGGCACGTCCAGGAATATGTGCGGTATCATAAAACTGACAAAGAGCCCTAATGAAAACAAGTAGGCCATCGGCCTCGATTTCCTAAAGAGCATGTATCCGACTGCAATAATAATCATGACCCATGGAGTCATACGGGTAGTCATCACAATCGCACCAAGGGATATGGCCACCATCCACCACCTGAACTTACTGCTGTAAAGCAGGTTGACGATGAAAATCAGCATGGCATAGGCATCAATCGCAGCCGTGGTTCCGGCAAAACCTACCAGCGTAATCCATGAGAAGTTGAAGTAGCTCACTGTAAACTGATTAAGGTTTACGCTTTCAGCTCTAAAGCCACCGTTGATGATGTAAAATGATACCAGAAACGAGAGGAACAGATAAAACAGGAAGGTGACATTCAAAAATTTGAGCATCAGCTTTAGTGGAAACTTGAGTTTAATAAAACTTAAGTACAACAGCATAAACCACAGCAAGAAAGCTATCTCCCTGAAATGCGCTCCGACAAATAATGCTGCAGAAGTGATGGTGAGGACCAGTAAGATCGCCACGTAGTTCTTTAACTTATGCTTCACCTCCGGGTTTAGTAACAGATACAGTGCGCTTATTCCCACATAAGCGCTGGCAATGAATGCAAACCTGTAAGTCAACAAATGAATGAAAAACAGACTATAGAAATAATATGTTTCGAGTTTATAACTTCGTTCCATCTTAAAGTCTATTCGTTGTCATTAGTTAAAAACCAGTATATCACGTACCTCGGACGAGACCGGGGTTACGGATTCCAGCATACCTGAAGATACTGAAAATAATTCTTCCACATTATTTACCAATGGAATCTCCAATTTCCTGAATATGGAGTTGTCATTGTTGATTTGATAGATACTGGAAATATCCGCTACTTTTTGATTGGCAATCCGGGCATTGATCAAAACACTGGATTTACAGGAGATAAATATATTCTGTCCATTGAACAGCAATTCGGACGGGTACTTCTTATCTAAAAGTATAGAACCCTCGATCTCCTTATATTTTTCATCTTCCTCTACGGGATGCGGCTTCACCACAAAGTCATAACCATTTGCTCTGGCCAACTCGCAAAGTCTTGTCATTACTGCCTTTTCCTGTTCCCAGGGAATATCGAAAAGGTAATTTACGATGTTGGACACATAAATCAGGTTTTTCGAATTCGTGAGGTTGTCTTGTCCTTTATAATACTTCTTCACAGAATCTATTTTAAAAGACGGGAGCTGCTCAATTTTATTCCTGATCGTCGTGTATTTAGGAAGGTTGACCAGTGCTTTTTCCACAATCTTCGACTCCCCATAGTAAACCGTCTTGCTGATTTTTCTAAAACCAAAGAAAAAAATCAATATGCGCTTGATGATGTACTTCATCCGGCTCCCTTTTCTGGCGTAGGAGGCATGGCCTTCGTCTACCATCAGGATTCTTGCTTTCTGCGTCTTATAAATAGAGGAAAGTATTTCAACTGGTTTCTCCTTATCACTGAAAATGAATACACGGTCAGCAGGATGTGATGCTACTATTTGGCTATAGTCCTTTACTTTCTGTTTATAATACCCGATGAACTTGAATATCTTAAAAATACTCTCTTCGTTCTTCCTGGTAAGCGTAACCACATGATCAAACACCTCTTCCAATTTAAAATCCGAATGGTATTCTCTGGTCTTGGCATATTTCTGACTGAGGTCATATACCAGATCGAAGATTATAATCGTAGCACTCATATCGGAGCCATACTCTTCCCGCAGCTTCATGACCAGGTCAATGCTGCGCACAAGGTGATAGGGCCTATGCACTACAAATGTGAATTTCATTGGGCTTTTAATTTTTTAAGGATCATTTGCGTATAAAAGTGCAATGTTAGCGCATAATAGTAATAGGCTAAAACTGTTCCTATAGCAAATGCGAGGGAAGATCCATTTACATAATATATCGACAAGCTCACGATCAAATTAAAAACGATTGAGGATATAATGATGTAAAGATAATTTTTTTGTCGCTTAAGTACATTCAGTGCGTTTCCATATCCCATAATGATGATGTAGGCTGGTCCGGACAGCAACAGCATTTTGATGTATTGAATACTTACAATATACTTTGGGAGGAAAAATTCAATCAAATAAGGTGTGAGCAAATAGAGTATGATCGTGATCGGAATGATCGAAATAATTGCATAGTTCTTACTTTTCTTAATCCAGTACCGCATCCCTTTCACATTCCCATATTTACCCCAGGAGTTTGACATCCGCGGATAAATCATTTGTGCAATAGTCTTCGGTATCATCAGCACACCACTCAACAACATAATTGCGATGGAGTAGTAGCCAAGCTCTACATCATCAAAGTAATATTTTATCAACAACCTGTCAATCGATGTATAGAGCAAAAAGCTCAGCCCGGTAATAGCGATGGGTAGCCCAAGCCTAAAGGTGTCCGAAATTAGCTTCTTGTTCTGGCTAAATGTAGACAGTTCACTTCGAAGCGAACCAAAAGTCAGTATTTTCAACTTGGCTGACAGCAAAGAGGCACCTGTAAAGTACACTACAAAAAATACAATGGCGAACAACTCCAGTGAGCCATAAAAGTATGCTGAAGCAGGAAGCATTATGTACATCATTGACATAATCAGCAGTCCCAACGAAATATGGTTGAAAAAGCTAAAGCTTCTCAGCATGCCATTGGTCATTGTATATAAGATAAAAGCTGCAGATGCCAGAAACACGTAGGGGAAAACACCTTCTATGAAAAAGTTCGTAACGAAGAAAAGCACAATAAGCAGCGTGGCGAGAAGAATGGTAAAGCCAATTGTGAACTTTGAAATAATCTCATATTTGGACTTATTCCCTTCTCCGTAATATTGGGGAATCAGCAGCACACTTCCATTGATGTTTCCAAAAGCCAGCAGGGTACTGAAGGTAACTAAGGTATAAATAAAGTACCACTCCCCCCATAGATCAGGGCCCAGGAATTTAGCGGAGAAGAAATCACCACCGAATTTCATCGCCTGAAACATGTAAGTACCACTAAGGAAGCCCAAAACTTCCTTTACTCTCAAACTACCATATCTCAAAGCCACTTATCTTTAAATCTGGTAGTCTTATTATTTTTGATGATCAAATCAGGGCTTTTCCCGAAAACAATAGAGTTATCGGGTATATTTTGATCAATAATCGAGCAGTTGGCTGAAACTATGCAATTGCTGCCGATGGTGGAATCACCGAGAATAGAAGAGTTCATCAGCATGCTCACATGCTCACCAATCTTCGGATATATGCCTTTATTATTGCCCACCGTACAATTCTGACTCACTGAAAAGTAATTGCTGTACTGTGCGCGTCCAAGCACCGTACCCAAAGGATGCCCCAATCTAAAGTAATCTGGTAATTCCACTTCATAATATGCTTCCACCGAATGCAACATCTTATTGAGTGCATATAAGGCATTGCAAACTTCACTTCTTCCAATGTTTCTATAGATGGTATTGGCGAAATAGTATAGAAAAACCGCATAGAAATCGGTATTCAAATGAAAATCGTCGTTCAGGTACTTATTGTTGTTGAACCTAGACAGACAGTTCCTGAATCTCGCCAAGGCCTGATCGAAGTACATGTCAACATACTCTTCGCCTTCAAACTCAAAATTGTTGGCAAGCTGTTTTTGAACTTGGATGAGGGCCCTATTCATCTTCTGTTATTTGATATGGTCCATAGAAAGTGGTGTACCTCTTTCCAGCATTACACTTGCAGTTTTTCCGAGTGCCCCTTCAAAATGTTTTGGGTGCAATCCGTAACCTGGTCTCAATACTTTGATATTTTCCTCAGTGAATAGCTCACCGGCCTGAATATCTTTGATCACAAAGATGGATCTTGATGAGATATAAGCTTTTTTCATTTTCTCGGTCACCATATAATCCTGTGAGCCCTTCAATTTCTCCGTAGCGCGAATCGCATCTACCATCTCCTTGAAGTCTTTCTTGTCCAGCGAGAACTTCGAATCCAAAGATCCGATGCTTCTGTCCAGGATAAAATGCTTCTCAATGACCTTCGCCCCTAGTGAAGCCGCCGTGATGGGCGCAAACAAGTCCAGCGTATGATCAGACAGACCTGAGAGACAGTCATAATTTTGCTGAATCCAGGGAATGTTATTCAGATGAGCATCTTCATAAGGTGTAGGGTAGCTGGAAGTACACTTCAGTAAAATCACCTGATCGTTACCCGCATCAAGACAAGTCTTTACAGCCAGATCAATGTCGGCAACTTCCGCGATACCCGTAGAGATGATCATTGGTTTCCCTTTTGATGCCACATACTTGATGAGCGGAATATCAGTAATCTCCATTGATGCGATCTTATAGGCCGGCACGTCGATGGATGCTAAAAAGTCAACATCATTTTTATCGAAAGGTGCCGAAAAGAAGATCAGACCTAAGTCTTTGGCTACTTCCTGCAGTTTAATATGCCAGTCGTATGGAAGGCTACCTTCTTCATACAAAGAGTAGAGCGACTGCCCTGCCCACATACTGTCCTTCCTTGTCATGAAGATTTCGGAAGGGTGATCCAAAGTCATAGAATCTGGTGTAAAAGTCTGAACTTTCACAGCGTCAGCTCCACACTCCTTCATTGCTTTCACGGACTCAATGGCTAAGTCCAGGTCATTATTGTGGTTGGCTGATAATTCTGCTATTATAAAAGCCGGGCTGTCCTGAGATATCTCTCTGTCTCCGATCTTAATACTTTTCTGCATAGCTATTTTGTTAATAATATGTCTTTTATTCTTATTGAAATGTCAGTATCCTACAAATTCGCCTGACTTAAAAACAGCGTCTAGTTCGCCTTTGGTTGCACAGATTATGTAAAAACCTCTCGCTTCAATTAAGTTCTGAGAAGTAAACTCCCCATCTGTCATTCTCACGTGGTCGGCAACGATCAGCTGAGGGTGCTCCTCTTTGATCCTTAAATAGATCTCCATTTCTTCCTTGTCAACGATGTGTCTGGAAATGGCTATTTTCCCGTCCGTCGCGAACTCTTTTAAATAAGGCTCTCCCACCGTAGAATTGGCAATTGCCTCCAGGAAGTTATAGTCAAGCGCTGATTCTATCATCCAATGTCTCCATCCGCCCATTCTGGTTGCAATTTCGATAATTTTTATCTCATCTCCCTTCACCCTTATTTCCACGTGGCATGCACCTACCTGTACTTTAAAAGCATCCAGTACCTTAAAGGTAAACTCTTTGATCTTCTGTTCAAGAGACGATGAGATATTGGCAGGCAATGAGTGAACGTGTTCAACAAAGTACGGTGGGCCGGTAAAACTCATTTTGGTAATGGCAGCCACCTTATGATTACCATTAAACGATACTGTCTCAACACTGTATTGCGGTGCATCAAAGTACTCCTCAATCAATACAACCTTATTGAATGAAGATTTGTAGGCATCCTCAAGTGCTGAAGTGAATTCTTCCTTATTTTCAACTAATTGAATGCCACGGCCGGCAGACCTGTCTGACGCTTTGACCATGCAGGGAAACTCAATAAGATCGATGTCGATCTTATCCGATTCATGATAGGCAACAGATTTTGGAGTATTGATATCATTATCGGCAAAGACCTTTTTCATGATGGCCTTGTCTGTTGTTGCCAGGGCAGCCTGATGGCCGTTTGACAGCAGGCCCAATTTCTCCCCTACATAAGAAGCAGATATATTTCCCTGCTCTGTAGCAACAGTATGTATGGCAACTGGTTTTTCTTTTTTTGCTATCTCCAGGATAGCATCCTTATCATCAATGCTTAGCTCGTAGAATTTATCAGCCACATCCTTGCCAACACAATTCGGGTCATAATCAAAAACATGAACTTCGTACCCTAAGCCTTTCAGCTTTGTTATAAAGTCCAGCTGAAGGACTCCGCCGCCAATCACAAAATACTTCTTCATTTCAGACTGATATTTTCTTTAATTATTTCACACGCCTTCATCGCAAATTCCTCATCTACTCTATGATCATTGAACAAATTTATCGTTTCATGATGGCATTTCTCTGCAACAGGGCTTTTCTTATTTCCAAAAATATCAGAAACAGAAGCGTAATGAGAACTGGCGAATAAGCCTGCATCAAATATTTTCTTCAGGACAGCATCTTTGTCATTAACAGCTATATGATATCTCCATACGTTTGATATTCCCTGCTTAATGTCATCTGGCAGGTGCTGATCGTAGATACTATTGATCTTATTCTTTTGCTTCGCAGCAGGCTCCACGCCTTGTACAACTAAGTCCAGATACTCTTTCTCGTTCAGCCGCACAGCAGTGTCCCCAAGCCAGTCATTTTCGATATACTGAAAGCTTTCCCGATCATTCAGACAATCCTGAATCAACGAAATCTGCGTATCGTGATCTTGTTCTTTGAATGGTAAGTTACCGGACGTATAGTTGCCATCATCTTTGATATAAGCATAACCACCATACCCCAGCTCAACGTATTTCGAATACCCTGTAGAGAACAAAGTCATGTCAATATTGTCCATCTCATTTTCGTTGACAAGATGCGGTATGGACAGACATCTGTCATCAATGATATAAAGACTCTCCCTGATAGATTTTATGTCTGAAAAAAGCTCCGTCGTATCTTCCTGCTGACCATAAGCCCTTACATATAGCACCCCGGAGTAACTTTCACGATCAGTACTTAAGGTATCTAACAGCAGGGCAGGATCAAGACACTTCGAATGTGCATCGATGTCTACGAACTCGAAAGGAACCTTAGCTTTGAGGAAAGTCAGCGGAACTACCGGGCAAACATTTGCCGGCAGTATGAATTTCTTGTCTTTAGGAAAAGCACTAAGAATATTGTACAGTAAGATAGAGGCTCTGTGCCCGAGTACTAATTTCAATTTTCTTCGAAATATTTTTGGTAGGCTTTCTTCAAAAGTATCATTTTCTCAGGCTCCAAACAAAACTTATTGCTGGTATTGAACTGAGGCAATGTACTATCAGTTTCTGATGCAATAACCCCTATTTTAGAGAAGTTCAATTTCAACAAGTTCATTACCCCTGCCGGGTCACTTGTTAGGTCTTCATACTTCAAACTCATATAGCGGTCTTCGGGTATCGACTGAAGATCCTTTTCTATGTGATCCTTGGTATATTTTACCTGAGCCGCGATTTGTTCAAAAACCGGCAGGTCTTTAATTTCTAAGTATTCAGCAGGTTTGAGACCAAACCATTCACTTTCCGACTCAAACAATTTCAACCTGGATTGATACGTCGATTGAATGACCATCTGAGGGTCTCTTTCTATGTATACGAAATAACTGGTGGGCAACAGCTCCGCGAGCTTCTTTACATGAAATGAACAGGAAATCAGGTTCTTCACCAAAAATGGTTTTCCGTCAATCGACTGAATTGCCGCAATCGTATTTTTGAGCTTCTCCAGTGCCTGGCTGTCGTAGTCGTTATCTTCATATATGGCAGTAGGGAGTACTTCTTTCCAGAAATATCCAAACTCATGAGGCCCCAAAAGGCCCTTGGTGTATCCTAAATCGGAATTAAAACTTGCTTCACTACCGGCTTGGGAGAGGTTGAGGGATTTGAAGATCAACGAACCCAGGTAGGGAGATTTCCAGTAACGGGAAATGAAGTTATTGATGAACGCGAACTCAAAATGATTGAGTAATAATTGCATCAATAGCGTAGTCCCGGATCGCTGTGCACCAACTATGAAAACAGTCGGTTTTTCCGGAGCTTCATATGCATTAATGAGAGATGATTCGGCTTCAGCTAAATTTTCATTCATCAGCTTCAGCGCTTCCTCGACAGTCAGATTTTTCCGATATTCTGTATTTCTCATGATCAAATGTCTTTAAAAAGCTTAGAAACTTCGTCGCATAGTCTGTCAAGACCATTTCCATCGATCACCACTCTGGAGTTGCTCATACGATCGAATAAGTCTGCCCGTCGATCAAGTCCCTGCTTTACGTCATCGATAAAGCTGGCGCTAATGGCTCTGTGCCCCAAATTTACAATACAGCCTTCCTGTTCCAATGCTACGGCGGTAATTTTCTCCCGATCGGAAGTAGTAATGACCATGTTAGGAGTTTTCAAATAGATAAGCTCCCATGCCGTCAGCCCACAAGACGTAATCGCAAAATCGCATTTTTCCATCAATTGGGGCATCAACGGCGTATTGACGAAAAGCTGAATATCGACTGTTTCTTTTAGCGCTTCGATCAGATGTTTTAACGAATCAAGCGGTTTATAAAGTCTTCCAACTACCACAGAAACCGAGTTTAGTTGATCTGCTAACGTGGCAACTTCTCTGAGAACCTGAGAGGTAAGATCTAATGCATCTGCCCCGCCAAAGTTGATCAGCAGATTTGGTTTTTTATTCTGATCACCAATGCGCTCTGGTGGCGATAGTTTTCTGAAATTCTCATTCAGAATGATGTATTCAGGACCGAGCAGCAGTTTTGTATAATCACTCTTTTTGTAATGCTGGTCCAGGGCAATGATGTTTTGATTAAATACAAGGTGAGAATGGAAAAACGGCTCGTTTCTCATTGTCACAGTCATCAAAAACGTATTGCTTTCTACAATTGTTTTTTGAAAAGTCTCTTCGTAGAAAATGGCCTTATCACCATCTGTTACCAGAATTTTCGGTGATTGACAATCATCTAGAATCCTGCAAATACTTTCCAGTTCATTGTCTTCATCTATGACTTCGTAGGTTACATCAAAATCTATTGCAGATTGAAGGGACTTTTCTCCCACTAAGAAAACACAACGAAAACCTTTATTTGCACTTAAAAAATCAGCAATTATTTTACTTCTTACTAAATGACCCGTTCCTATTTTCTGATATGCATCAACCCGGAAATAACAAATCATGAAATGTTGTTTAATATCTTAAATTTCAGCTCTGCTAATTTCCAGTCGTCAGACGTATCAATGTCCTGTGCTTCCATTTCGCTGATAATCAGTCCTCCTTTGCTGGTGTCCAACAAACTTTTTCCTTTGTTGATCCAATAAAACTGACCTGAATCGTGGTAGCATGGTTCTAGATCCTGGGATCGCTTTTTGTAGTTCTCGGGATGCTTCATTTTGAGCTGATCATCTTCGATGATAAATGCTCGCTGAATAGGATAGGAGAACTGTACGATGGGACGAATAGAATCGTATCCTTTTTCAATCATCAGGTCAAAACTCTTCCTGATGTTGGCAGGTGATGCCAATGGTGCGGTGGCAAACAAAATACACACATAATCAAAAACTTTGCCCTGCGACTTGTAAGTATCAAGCACCTCTACCAATACATCATTGATGATCGCATGATCATTGGAATTTTCACTTGATCTGAGGAAAGGAACCTGTGCACCATATTCCCTGGCTGTCTCTGCGATGGTCTCATCGTCTGTAGACACCATTATTTCGTCAAAAACGCCCGAAGCCTCAGCCGCTCTTATCGAATAGGAAATCATTGGGTGCCCCAGAAAATTCTTTACGTTCTTCCGTGGAATTCTTTTACTTCCTCCCCTGGCAGGGATAATGCAAAGTTTACTGCTCATAATACTCCGATATGTAGCGAATCACCTTCTCCTGTTGGTCATCTGTCAGAGAGGGGTACATTGGTAAACTGATACAGTTCTTATAATATTCTTCTGCATGGGGCAGATCTCCGGCCTTCCATCCTTTGCTCTTGTAGTAAGGCATCAAATGAGCCGGGATATAATGTATCTGGGCAAAAACCTTTTGCTCTCTGAGGAAATTATACAGCCCAAGGCGGTCTTCCACTTCCAGGATATACAAGTGATAGGCATGCCCTTCTACTACTCCTGACTGACGCTTTACAAACTCCGCATTGTTGAAGGCTGCTTCGTATCTTGCTGCAATCTCTCTGCGTCTGGCAATGCCGGTATGTGCTTTGGCTAACTGACTGTTGCCCAGTGCAGCCTGTATATCGGTTATTCTGTAGTTGTATCCCAAATCCTGCATCTCCATGTACCATCCCGGGAAGTCAGACGCTGCGTCGCTGGCTGCTGCCTCCTGGGCTGAGTTAATATAGATACTCTTGTCCCTGGTAATACCATGCGTTCGCAATTGCATCAACGCATCATAAAGTTCTTTCCTGGCAGTGGTAATCATTCCTCCCTCACCAGATGCAATGTGTTTGACAGGGTGAAAAGAGAATATTGCGAGATCAGCAAAGGAGCCATTACCACAAAACTGCTTTTTCCCATTGCTGTCTATGAAATAACCTCCTGGTGCATGGCAGGAATCCTCGATGATCCACAGGTCAAACTCATCGGCGAGCTTCCTGAACTCCTCCATGTTGACAGCTCTTCCTGCAAAATCTACAGGAACTATTCCCTGGTAGGTGCCCTTAGGAGCGCTCTCGAGCAATGCTCTGACCTTGTTGATATCCAGCAGAAACGTTTCGGGATCGATATCGGCAAAAACTACCTCACCACCACAGTAGCTAATACAGTTGGCAGAAGCTACAAATGTAATGGGGCTTGTGATCACCTTGTCGCCAGGGTTGACTTTAAGGGACAGTGCACTCAGGTGAAGAGCTGCAGTGCCATTGGAAACAGCTACTGCATATTTGGATTTCACATATTCTGCGAAATTATCTTCAAACTCCTTAATCCTTGGGCCCTGAGTAAGGAAATCAGCCTTTAAGACTTCAACAACTGCCTGAATATCATTGTCATCAATCTGTTGCTTTCCGTAAGGGATTATTTCACTCATACCTCGAAAGTATCGTCTACATGTTCTTTGATCAGCGTTCTGAGTGATCCCACTGACTCCCAGTCAGTGTTAGTTCCTGAATTGTAACTGAATCCGGCAGGAACCTTTGCGGCATTAAATGTCTTAAGGTATTCTTCAAGATCCCACTTATGAAGCGAAGGAAGAATGGCAAAGTACTTGCCAAGGTCATAGGTATTGAACGAGTCAGAAGCTGTGATCATCTCTTCGTGCAACTTCTCACCAGGTCTTATCCCTACCACTGGTTTTTCACATTCAGGTCCGATGGCCTCGGCCACGTCGGTAATCTTGTAAGAAGGAATCTTTGGCACAAACAGTTCTCCACCCCAGGCATTCTCCAATGCATGCATCACCATTTCAACACCACCTGCAAGGGATATATTGAATCGGGTCATATCGGGATCAGTGATAGGCAGTACACCTTCTTTTCTTTTCTTAATGAAGAATGGGATCACAGATCCATTTGAACCCATTACATTTCCATATCTCACCACAGAAAATCTAATCGGATTCCATCCTTTGATATTATTTGCAGCAATAAAAAGCTTGTCTGATGCCAGCTTAGTGGCACCGTACAGGTTGATAGGAGCACAAGCCTTGTCAGTAGACAATGCCACCACACGTTGCACTTCTGTTTCCAGACATGCACTGATGATGTTCTCAGCACCAAGGATGTTCGTTTTCACACATTCCATCGGATTGTACTCTGCGATAGGTACGTGCTTCATAGCAGCGGCATGAATCACGTAATCAACTCCTTTGAGCGCTCTTTTAATCCGGTCAAAATCCCTTACATCACCGATAAAAAACCTCAATTGAGGGTACTCATGGCTAGGGTATTCCTGCGCCATTTGGAACTGCTTCTGCTCATCTCTACTGAAGATGATAATCTTCTTTACATCAGGGTGCTTGGTGATGATGTGTTTTGTGAGTGCTTTCCCCAGTGATCCGGTTCCTCCGGTGATTAATACGGCTTTATCTTTAAACACTTTTGATCGACTTTAAATATTCTGTAAACAATAAGAAAAAGGAGGCTGCCATCACACCCAAAAATGCAGAAATTATCACAATCAAAGTCCTTCGGGGCTTGGTCTTTTCTACTGGAACTTTGACTGGCTCCAAAGTGGTAAATACTGGCGTATCCTCTTTCAATTTAATTTTTGCTTGTTCCAACTGTGTAGCCAGCCCTTTGAAAAGCTCAAATGCCACATCAAGTTCATTGGTGAGTCGCTGTTGCTCAGTTTGGACGACAGAACTCGACAAGCTCCTGTTCTTATCAATAAACCTCGCGAGGCGTATCTGCTTTTCTTTGTAATCGCTTTCTGCCTCTGCAAATCTATCGCTGACAAACTCAAGATTGAGTCTGGCCTTTTCTATTTTATACTTAGTCACCTCCACGGTGAGTTTCTTCACCAATGCATCTGCTAAAAATGCAGCAGCATGGGCATCCGGCATTCGCGTAGTGATCGAAATAGTACCGCTTTCTCTATTTACTGAAACAGAAACTTTCTTTCTAAAACCTTCTATAAAGCTCCATTCATCTTTTGTCAGATAGATCAGATCCGGATTTGGACTTTTGGTTGCTATGCTATTCCCTCTGTCACCTTTGATCCATTCTTTGAGCTTAAATGGCAGTAAAATGGTGTATTCCAGCGCATAATTCAGCACAGTTGGCTTGTCTATCTCTTCATAATAACTCTTGATAGAGATCATACTGTCCACATTGTGAAAATAGATGGGCTCTTCTATCAATTCAATGACAAATGGAAGACTGCTGGCAATCTCTGGATATAATTCCGGGGTTAAAATGCCTTCAGAAAGACCTCCTCCCAGACTTATTCCAGCCAATCCAGCTAAACTTCCAAGCCTTCCCAGACCAGGACTTGTAGACTCACTGCTTTCAGGAATTACCTTGCAGTATGCTTGGTATTCTACTTTACTAGTTAAGGCATAAAAGATTCCAAGAATCACAAACACTGCCGCCACTTTAACAATGAACCCTTTATTAGACCAGAGATATCTAATAAGTACGATCAAATTGATATTGCCATCCATCAAATTAAATTTTTGATCATTTTCCATCACTCTCCAGAATAAATGTTAACTCCCCGAAAATCATATTGTTGGGACGTCTAAATTCAATTTAAAATTGTTATAATAAACCTGACAAATCAATCCCTAGTCAAATTATTAACAATCAATGCAATAGTACCCAAACCGCTGGCAATACTAATGAACTCTGTTGTTGAGAGTCTTCTTTTTTCCGGCTTTTCCGGAACGATTACTTCAGCACCAGGCTCTACTTTTGGATACAAATTTATCCAAAAAACTTTCTTGGTTCTTTTTACTGAACCATTTGCATTGATTACATATGATTTTCCTCTTTTAGCATTATCAGAAAAGCCGCCGGCTTGTGAAATATAAGACTTGAATGATAAGTTTTTATCATATCTCACAGTATTAGGATACAATAACTCTCCTCCCAATCTAACTGTCTCAATCTGCTTAGGTATACCCAGGATATCCCCTTCTTTCAAAATTAAATCATATTTTGATCCGGGGCTTTTAATGATCTGGCCAAGGTCTATCCCAATAGACTCACTACGTTTCAACTCAATAGCATCTCTATCCAGCAATGAGTCACGCTTGGCAAGGCTCTGTAGATTTTCGCGTTTTATTCTCTCCGAAGCGGAAGCATTCTTGGCAAAATACTCTGTCTTTCGGATCAATGTAGCCCCACGTATATTTCCGTAACTGGTAATCCCTCCAGCTCTTCCCAATAGATCAGAGATTCTCTCATCTTTTTTCTTGATCACATATTTCCCGGGGAAGTTTGCTTCTCCTTGCACTTCAACAATTTCCTGAACTTCATAATACGGGGATTTTCTGACCACTACCAAATCAAATGGCTTCAACACAAAATCTGAGGCACCACCTAACAAACTTAAGTCTTCAGAAATTGGGAAGTTAAAAATATGTGAGGTATTTGAAGGATCTGAGCTATCGTTATAAGACTTTCTTCTGGCTACCTCCACCATAGACCTTGCCGCACTTTGTTTAAAACCGTTGGCCTGTATGATGAGGTCCTCAACTGTAAGTGAATCAACAAAAGTGTAACTTCCTGGCGATCTTACCTCTCCATCGATAAAAACCTGGTAATTTCCTCTCAGATCAAAACTGGATTTAATCTCAACATAATCCTCATTTTGTAGCTCGATGTCTTTTCCGCTCATTACCTCGTTGAGATCAAATGCGATAAAAGACAGTGTCATGTCTTTCTTAAGCCTGACAATTGACCCCCTCGCATAGAAAGCATCTTCTCTCGCACCTTCGGCCAAACCAAGCAATTGTGACAGCTTCATTCCTTTGGTGAATTCGAACTCTCCTGGCTTAACGACAGCTCCACCTATTCTCACCCTGTTTTCGAACCTATCGATAATGGAAGACACCGAGATTTTGTCACCAGGCTTTAAATAAAAATTATCGTAGGAACCGGACTCTACCGTTTCTAATGCCCGTTTCAAATCTTTGTTACGACGAATCGTGATTTTGTCGGTATATGCTTTACTGGTAAAGCCACCTGCATAATTGAGTAAGTCAGTCAAACTCTCATTTTCCAACACCTCATAATATCCTTGTTTCTTGACTTGACCTACCACTTGTACTCTGGAAGAATATGGTCTTACGATCAAATAGTCCTGATCGTTAAGAAAAGTGTTGGTGTAGGCTCCATTTATTAAGAAACTGTAGACATCTATTGTATTGATTTTCTCTCCTTTCCTGTAATGATCGATCTTTCTTAAGGAGCCGTTTTCATTAGGTCCTCCTGCTGCATAAAGCGCATTAAAAACTGAAGAGAAAGGCGACAACACATAGGTTCCCTGGTTTTGTACTTCGCCTACAATATTGACTTTGATACTCTTAAGATTACCCAGAGAGATGTCAGCATAAGTATTATAACCTAAGTTGCTAAAAATTGTCTTTTTCAGTCTTGATTTGATTTTTCTGGAAGCTTCTTCTACCGTCAAACCACTCACATTGATAGGACCAATGCCTGAAATTCGGATACTTCCTTCGGGGCTAACTGTCAGTTGGTATGTTTGTTCCGAAGCACCCCAAATGTCTATCAAAAGCTCATCTCCCACACCTAATTGATAATTTTTGGGGGTTGGAATGTTGGTACTTGGCTCAAAAGTAAGGTTCTTTGAACGAAACATTTCCATTCCAAAGATACGCTCCTCAGGAACAATATTTTTATTACTATTGTCTGCTAAGGTAGCAAACAAGTCGGAGGTTTGAATGTTATCATCTTGAACCTCTCTTAATCTGTTGATTTCCTTGATCTCAGAAGATTTTGTGATACCAGATCTAACAGCAGCAATTCTTTGCTTCAACTTCGCAATTTGCAGAGATGAAACGCCTCTGGATCTTGCCGCAAGCTCAAGCTGTGTATCTGTCAAACCTCTTCTATCAATCTCTTCAGCAATTCTCTTTATTTGTTCATCAGAAAGAGCATCAACATCAATTTTTTCGATATTCTCAAAATTTGCACTAAGATCCTGAGCTGATACCTCAAAAATGCTAAATAATGTCAATATCAACAGTGAGCAAGTTACTACTCTTTTTACTTGTCTGATCATTTGATGGGGCATTGAAAACGCAAATGTAAAATTAATTTATGAATTTCAATAAGACTTATTCTCGATTCCTTTCACCAGGAAATATGGATTCAACAGATTGCTCTTATTGTAGCTCATCCGTTCCCCAGATGATTGGATCAAAACTTCTCCCCCTGCCTCTTCCACTATAATCTGAGCAGCGGCAGTGTCCCATTCCATTGTAGGAGCAAAGCGAGGATATAATTCAGCACCGCCTTCGGCAACTACCATAAACTTTAGTGAGCTGCCCATTGACACAATCTCCGGCTTGACAAGGTCGTCCATAAAACGCTTAGTGTCGTCATTTAAATGAGACCTGGAAGCTACCACTTTCAACCCTTCATCTGTCATACTGAATTGATTGGCTTTGATCGGCTCTTGGCTATCGTCTATTCCCACATATGCACCTCCTTGATCGTAGGCAAAATAGCATTTCCCCAATACCGGCGCCAACACTACACCCAAGATCGATCGTCCTTGATGAATGAGTGCAATGTTTACCGTAAACTCGCCATTGCGCTTGATGAACTCCTTGGTGCCGTCAAGTGGATCAACCATCCAGAAATAGTCCCACTGACCGCGCTCCTCAAATGGTATATCCCTTCCTTCCTCACTCAAAACGGGTAAGTTAGAAGGCTCAAGGATTTCTACAATTGCCTCATGTGCCATCCGATCGGCTTTTGTTAAAGGTGAGTCGTCCCCTTTTGATTCAATATCAAAGTCATCAGAATGATAGACCTCAAGAATTCTTTCTGCAGCCACTTTTGCGGCTTGCCTGGCTATTTCCAGCAGATTTTTCAGTTCCATTCTACACAATCATTCCTGCAGCCACCGTTTCATTAGTGGCTTCATCTACCAAAATAATACTACCTGTAATCCTGTTTCTGGAATATGAATCGGTCAACAACGGTTTAGTAGACCTCAGTTGAACTTTAACTATATCGTTCATCTTAATTTCCTTGTCATCTTCGATGCGATGCAGCGTATTGATATTGAGCTTATAATACACCTGCTTGATCATCGTACGCGACTCATTGCTGGTATGTTTGAGGTAATACTTTCCTCTGGGTTTAGGAGGCGCGCTGTTGAGCCAGCACATCATGACATCCAGATCCTGCGTAGCTTCTGGCTGATTGTTGGTTCTCACAATCATATCACCCCTGCTAATGTCGATGTCGTCTTCCAGGGTAATGGTGACCGACATCGGAGCAAATGCCTCTTCCAAAGGTCCGTCAAAAGTATCTATGGCCTTGATTTTGGTAGTAAAACCAGACGGCAGCACCATCACCTCATCCTGAGGTTTAAAAACACCACCTGCAATTCTGCCAGCATAACCTCTGTAATCATGAAATTCATCTGACTTGGGTCTAATCACCGTTTGTACCGGGAAACGACAGTCAATGTGATTGTGATCGCTACCGATGTGAATGGTTTCCAAGGTATGCAACAAGGTGGAGCCCTCATACCAATCTGTACTTTCTGAGCGGTTGACGACGTTGTCGCCATTCAAGGCACTTATAGGAATAAATCTTACGTCCTGTACCTCAAGCTTGGAAGCAAACTCTTTGTATCCCGCAACGATCTCCTCAAACTTCTCTTGAGAATAATCTACCAAGTCCATCTTATTGACACAGACTACTACATGAGGGATTTGCAACAATGAAGCAATGATAGAGTGCCTTTTTGTCTGCTCCACAATACCATTACGCGCATCTACCAGGATCAAAGCAAGGTTGGCAGTAGAAGCACCCGTCACCATATTTCTCGTATACTGAATATGTCCAGGAGTATCGGCAATAATGAACTTCCTCTTTGGGGTAGCAAAATATCGGTAGGCAACATCTATGGTAATACCTTGCTCTCTTTCATCTTTCAACCCATCGGTGAGCAAAGCAAGATCCACATGGTCGAGGCCTTTGCGCTCACTACTCTGCTTCACCTGATCGATCTGGTCTTCAAATATGGATTTAGAATCATATAGCAACCTTCCGATCAAAGTACTTTTCCCATCATCTACACTTCCCGCTGTGGTGAAGCGAAGTAATTCCATGTTTAGATAATCGCTCATTTTGTATTTTTCAAAACTTACACTTTTCACTATTAGCCGTTGGCTCTTGGCCATTAGCTTATTGAGTGTTATGCTAATTTATTCCTTAGTGAATTTAGCTTTCTTGAAATCTTATCAATTTCATTTATAATCATTTCTGCATCAGCAATACTACAATAATTGAGTATTTAGCGTGATCTCGCATCAAATAAGGTCAATCAAAAGCTAATAGCCAACAGCTAAAAATACCCTTCTTTTTTGCGGTCCTCCATTGCAGTCTCCGATCGTTTATCATCGGCCCGATTTCCTCTTTCAGTCTGACGTGACGAAGCTACCTCCTCTACAATCTTCTCGAGTGTGTCCGCGTCTGATTCAATCCCACCGGTAATTGTAATATCTCCCAGGGTTCTAAATCTCACCATCTTAGTAACAACCTCCTCTCCCGCTCTTAGATCGATGTATTCTGAATTAGGCAACCAGGTGTTATCCCTCCAAAGAACTTCACGATTATGCGCAATGTAAAGTGACGGGATCTCAATGTTTTCTGCTAAGATGTACTGCCATACATCCATCTCTGTCCAGTTACTAATGGGGAAGACCCTAAAATGCTCTCCATGGCTCTTTCTCCCATTGAACAGATTCCATAATTCCGGGCGTTGATTTTTAGGATCCCATTGCCCAAAGTCATCTCTGTGCGAGAAAAAGCGCTCCTTTGCACGCGCCTTCTCCTCATCGCGCCTGGCACCGCCCATACAAGCGTCAAATTGATGCGACTCGATCGTGTCTAGTAGAGTAGTAGTTTGCAGCGCATTTCTACTGGCATTTTTACCTTTCTCCTCTGCAACTCTACCATCATCAATGGATTGCTGTACAGAACCAACGATCAGCTTTACTCCAAGCTTTTCTACCAGATTATCTCTAAAGGCAATGGTCTCTGGAAAGTTATGCCCAGTGTCAATATGTACCAAAGGGAATGGCACCTTTGCAGGATAGAAGGCCTTTCTCGCTAAATGAGTCAGTACAATCGAGTCTTTTCCACCCGAAAATAAAATAGCCGGGTTCTCAAATTGGGCAAAAACCTCTCTCAGCACAAAGATGGATTCTGCCTCAAGTTCTTTTAAATGTGTTAAATTATAACTCATTGCTTTTTATCTAATCTTGGTAAGATTTCTCTCTTTAATTGTTCTAAACATTCCCCAAGCGGAAACTCAGCGGTCTTTACAGCCACCTCAGCATTTTCAGGAGCTTCAAAAGGCGATGAAATACCTGTAAAATTGGGAATCTCTCCACGTCTTGCTTTTGCATAGAGGCCTTTCACATCTCTGCGCTCGCACTCTTCCAAAGGACAGTCCACAAACACCTCAATGAAATTCTCACTACCCACCGCCTGTCTCACAGTGTCCCTGTCGGACTGAAACGGACTGATGAATGCAGTAAGCACCACACATCCCGCATCTAGAAAAAGCCGACAGAGTTCTCCAAGCCTTCGGATGTTCTCCCGCCGTCCTTCATCGGTGAAATCCAGGTCTTTGTTAAGACCTGATCGAATGTTATCACCATCCAAGAGATAGGTGAAATAGTTCGCTTCAAACAGCCACTTTTCCAACTCGTCTGAAAGTGTGGATTTGCCCGAGCCAGATAATCCCGTGAACCAAATCACCTTTGGCTTGTAATTTAGTTTCTGTACCCTGTCTTGAAATTTGATAGAGTGATTATGGGGTATGATATTTTCCATGTCCTTACAACCTTTTGGTCACCAGCTCCTGTGGCAAAAAGCCTTTGACGTCGTAGACTACACTGTTTTCAGCAGTAAAACTGCTGATGTCAATGCTGCTAAAATCCTCATGTGCTACTGCCAAAATAACCCCTTCATAAGTTTGATCTATTTTATCCAGTAAAGTAACACCATATTCATGCATCACCTCCTCTCTATTAGCATAGGGATCGTAGACTTCTAGTGATACACCATAATCCTGTAGCTCTCTGTAAATGTCGATGACTCGTGAGTTCCTTATATCGGGACAGTTTTCTTTGAAAGTGATCCCCATTACCAGGAATGTAGCAGTCTCCAGGTTGATCTTCTTCTTCAGACATTCCTTAATCACCGTCTGAGCAACGTAATTACCCATGTTATCGTTGATACGGCGTCCTGAAAGGATCACTTGCGGATGGTAACCTACTTCTTCTGCTTTGTAAGTTAGGTAATAAGGATCTACACCAATACAATGACCTCCTACCAGCCCGGGAGTGAAGCGCAGAAAATTCCATTTGGTTCCGGCAGCTGCCAACACTTCTTTTGTATCAATGTCCAACTTATCAAATATCAAAGCCAGCTCATTGACAAAAGCAATGTTAATGTCTCTTTGAGCGTTTTCAATCACCTTAGACGCTTCAGCTACTTTGATAGAAGAAGTAAGATGAGTGCCTGCACTAATGATAGAGGCGTAAAAGTTATTCAACAACTCTGCTACTTCAGGAGTACTACCGCTGACCACTTTTTGAATATTGGTCAGGCGTCTTTCCTTATCTCCAGGGTTGATTCGCTCCGGTGAATAGCCTGCGTAAAAATCTTTGTTAAAATGTAAGCCACTGTTCGTTTCCAAAATAGGAACACAGATGTCTTCTGTACATCCTGGAAACACGGTGGATTCATATACCACAATTGACCCCTTTTGTAAAACAGCACCTACCGTTTTGGAGGCCGCACGCAACGGACTGAGGTCCGGAATTTTATAGTCATCTATGGGTGTAGGAACGGTCACAATGAACAAATCACAACCTTCCAAATCTTCTACGGCACTAGTAAAAACCAGATGTTTAGCTTCCTTAAGTTCAGATTCTGACACTTCCAGGGTCTTGTCTCTCCCCAGACGCAGTTCATCAATCCTTAGCGTATTGATGTCAAACCCGACTGTATGATATTGTTTACCTATTTCTACAGCAAGTGGTAAACCCACGTAACCTAAACCTATAACTGCAACTCTATTAATCTTCATAAAGAAAAATCCTGAAGGACCCTTAATTTTTGCGCAAAACTATACAATTAATTCAAAACCTCCTTTTTAAAATAGTCTAACGTCGGCTTCAAACCTGCAGCTCTGGTGAAACGTGGTGTCCAGTCCAAAATCTCTTTTGCTTTGCTGATATCTGGTTTACGTTGCTTAGGATCGTCTTTGGGTAGCGGCTTGTAAATGATCTTAGACTGCGAACCAGTAAGCCTTATGATTTCTTCGGCAAATTCATTGATGGTAATCTCATCGGGATTTCCAATGTTTACCGGAAAATGATAGTCACTCATCAACAGGCGGTATATTCCTTCTACCAGGTCATCCACATAACAAAATGAGCGTGTCTGCGAACCGTCTCCAAAAGCAGTCAGATCTTCTCCTCTGAGTGCCTGTGAAATAAAGGCTGGCAGCACTCGTCCGTCATCCAGTCTCATTCTTGGACCAAACGTGTTAAAAATTCTTATAATACGGGTCTCCAAACCATGATAGGTATGATAGGCCATGGTAATTGCCTCCTGGAACCTCTTCGCTTCATCATATACGCCACGTGGCCCTACAGGATTTACGTTACCCCAGTAATCTTCTTGTTGAGGGTGTACCAGAGGGTCACCATATACTTCAGAGGTAGAGGCAACCAGAATTCGCGCCTTCTTTGCTTTGGCCAAACCCAATAAGTTGTGTGTACCCAGGGACCCTACCTTCAGTGTTTGGATGGGCATTTTCAGGTAATCGATCGGACTTGCCGGAGATGCGAAATGTAAGATGTAATCCAGCTTGCCCGGAACATGAACAAATTTGGAAACATCGCAGTGATAGAACTCAAAGTGTTCTTTACCCATCAGGTGCTCTATGTTTTGCATGGATCCTGTCAATAAGTTATCCATCGCAAGTACAGAGTATCCCTCCGCTAAAAACCTGTCGCTCAAATGAGAACCGAGAAAACCTGCTCCTCCGGTTATTAATACTCTTTTCTTTGAAAAAGTCATCTTAAAATGGGCTATTAAATTCTGACAAACTACCCAATCGACTGTCTTTCTCAGATATAGAAATCAAATCTGCATCTAAAATCCAGTCAATATTCAAATCGGGATCGTTGTACATGATACCGGTATCATGGGCAGGGCTGTAATTCCCCTCTACTAAGTAACTCAAAGAGGCTGTTTCAGTTAAAGCAACAAAACCATGGGCAAAACCCTTTGGCACGTACAACCGTTTTTTGTTTTCCTCACTCAAAATCACAGTGATATGCTGGCCATACGTTGGCGAGTTTTTTCTAATATCCACTGCCACGTCAAGCACTTCTCCAGAGGTAACAAAGACCAACTTGGCCTGTTCAAATGGTGGCACCTGAAAATGTAGCCCTCTCAAAACTCCACGGCTTGACTTCGAGCAGTTATGTTGACTCAACTTGAAGTTGACACCAGTCTTCTCATAAAACAGAGACTCATTGAAACCTTCAAAGAAATACCCTCTATTGTCACCAAAAACAATGGGTTCGCAAATAAAACAACCCTTTAATTTCGTTTCATTAACCTTCATCTCTAAGCAAATTCAACAGATATCGACCATATCCGCTTTTCAACAATTTGGATGCTATCACTTCAATTTCTGCAGACCCGATAAAGCCCATCTTGTAGGCAATTTCTTCAATACATCCTATCTTCAATCCCTGGCGTTCTTCAATAGCTTGCACAAAAGAGCCCGCCTGCATCAGAGACTGAAAAGTTCCAGTATCCAGCCAGGCAGTACCACGGCTCAGCACTTGCACTTCAAGATTGTTTTCCAGTAAATATATTTTATTGATATCAGTAATTTCAAGTTCGCCGCGCGCGCTGGGCTTCAAATTTTTAGCATACTCAACTACTGAATTATTATAAAAATATAGACCGGGAACTGCATAGTTAGACTTCGGATTCGCTGGTTTCTCCTCTATGGAAACTGCTTTCATATTAGCGTCGAAATCAACAACACCATATCGTTCAGGATCATTTACATGATAAGCAAAGACGATGCCCCCGGTAGGATCGTTACTGGCTTGTAATTTTTCTGCCAGTCCGCTTCCATAAAAGATATTATCTCCCAACACCAAAGCCACTTTATCGTCGCCTATAAATTCCTCACCAATGATAAAAGCTTGCGCAAGACCCTCAGGTTTTTCCTGAACCTTGTAATCAAAAACACAACCTAATTCACTACCATCTCCCAATAACTGCTTAAAAACTGGCAGATCACGAGGTGTGGAAATTATTAAAATTTCTCTTATGCCAGCCAACATCAAAACAGATAGGGGATAGTAAATCATCGGTTTATCATAGACAGGCAGTATCTGCTTGCTCACCGCAACGGTTAGGGGATGTAAGCGTGTCCCTGATCCGCCTGCAAGAATAATTCCTTTCATTTCTCGTATTGTTTTTCGTAATACTTCTGATATTCCCCAGATGTGATTTGGTCTATCCATTCTTGATTGGAAAGATACCAATCAACCGTCTTCTCCAGACCTTCTTCAAACTGAAGAGAAGGTTTCCATCCCAAAGCTTTCTCAATCTTGCCGGTATCAATTGCATATCTGTGATCATGACCTGCCCTGTCTTTCACGAAAGTGATCAACTTTTCAGACGTTCCAGCCGCTCTGTCCAACTTATTGTCCAGAATTTGACACAGTTTCTTCACAAGGTCGAGATTTGTCCACTCGTTAATTCCTCCAATATTATAAGTTTCACCGAGTACACCCGCATGGAATATGACATCGATCGCACTTGCGTGGTCCTTTACATATAGCCAATCGCGGATGTTATCTCCCTTTCCGTAGATCGGCAAAGGTTTATTATTGAGAATATTATTGATACAAAGCGGAATGAGCTTCTCCGGAAACTGATTAGGCCCGTAGTTGTTGGAGCAATTAGAGATCAAAACAGGTAGCCCAAAGGTATTAGCATAAGCTCTCACAAAGTGATCGGAACTAGCTTTTGAGGCTGAATATGGGGATTGTGGATCGTAAGCGGTGGTCTCATAAAAGAAACCCTCTGTACCCAATGATCCGTATACCTCATCAGTACTTACGTGATAAAATTTATGTCCATCATAAGATTTATCCCATGTCTTTCGAGCGGCATTTAACAAATTAACCGTTCCAAAAATATTGGTCCGTAAGAATGCCAGAGGATCAGTGATCGATCTGTCAACGTGAGATTCAGCTGCTAAATGAATCACTGAATCAAATTTATGCGCTGTAAAAATCTGCTCTATATATGCTTCGTCGGTAATGTCACCTTTCAAAAAATGATAATTTGCCGCATTTGAAACATCCTTTATATTATCCAGATTCCCGGCATAGGTCAAATTATCGAGGTTAAAAATTTGAACATCCTTGTATTTGTTTACAAAAAGCCGAACAACATGCGAACCAATAAAACCCGCGCCTCCCGTTATCAGAATCTTCTTCATTTGTCTTAAGCCTTATAATAAGTTCTATACCAATCGATGAATTGCGCTATTCCTTCTTTGATTGAAGTCTGTGGTTTATAGTCAACGGCTTCCATCAGCGCCTGTACATCTGCGTAGGTCTCAGGCACATCTCCGGTTTGAATAGGCATCAGGTTTTTTTCTGCTTCCTTGCCCACATTTTCTTCGATCGCCGTGATGTAGTCCATCAGTTCTACCGGCGAATTATTTCCTATATTATATACTCTGTAAGGTGCAAAACTGGAAGATGGATCTGGATTCATCGCATCCCACTGTTCACTAGGTGAAGGCACGTGCGGAATCAACCTGCTGATACCTTCTACAACGTCGTCCACATAAGTGAAATCTCTCTTCATTTTACCGAAGTTGTACACATCGATAGACCTGCCCTCCAAAATGGCTTTTGTAAAAAGGAACAATGCCATATCCGGACGGCCCCAGGGACCATATACAGTAAAGAACCTCAACCCTGATGAGGCCAACCCAAAATTGGCTGCATATGCATGTGCAAAAAGCTCATTGGATTTTTTTGTGGCTGCGTATAGTGAAACGGGGTGATCTATGTTATGCTTTACTGAAAATGGCATCCGCTTGTTGGCACCATAGACGGAGCTTGAAGAAGCATATACCAGGTGCTTGACTTTATGATAACGGCAGCCTTCCAGGATATTCAAAAAACCACTTACATTGGAGTCAATGTAGGCTTCCGGATGGGTCAATGAGTAACGGACACCTGCCTGAGCGGCAAGATTGACCACGTATTCAAACTCATATCGCTTGAAAACTTCCAGTAAAGACGCTTTGTCAGCAATATTAAGTTCCTCAAAGGAAAACCCTTCTCTCTCCTTCAAAATAGCCAACCGATCCTTTTTGAGTGTCACATCATAGTAATCATTCATACTATCAATACCAGTTACTGCCAACCCTGCATCGAGTAACTTCTTCGATAAGTGGAAACCAATAAACCCTGCGGCACCTGTAACTAATATCGGCTTGTTCGTGTAATTCATCAAAAAACTAAGTTTTTTGCAATGCTAATAGGAATACCATTGTATTCCAAGATGTCTGATACATTTCGGCTGAACGAGCAGAAGATTCACATAATCAGTCATATGTAAGCCATGAGGCCATACCTAACCACACAAAAATCTTTGTGCAACTATAAATACGCCCTATTGTTTTCTGATATAACTTTACGGCAATGAGTGGAATGATTGCAGAGATAAGAAATTTGTTGATCAAGGACATAACACTTGAGCTCAAACTAAAGCATACTTTGGGCTCAATAATCCTGTTTGCCTTTAGTACAATTTTTGTCTGTTATCTGAGCTTTCTGAACATCGTCGGTAAATTCACCTGGAATGCGTTATTCTGGATCATCCTGCTTTTTGCAGCTACCAATACCATTTCCAGGTCTTTCAGGGAGGAAGGCGATGGGCGCTTCCTCTACTACTATTTCATTGCCCGCCCACAAAGCTTCATCATTGCAAAGGCCATTTACAATAGCCTCATCACCTTATTGATTGCCATGCTGTCGCTTGGTCTCTATATAGTAGTGATGGGCAACCCTGTTGAGAACATGGCTTTGTTTGTAGTTTGTGTACTACTGGGAGTCATCGGTTTTGCGATACCGTTGACGATGGTGGCGGCAATTGCTTCCAAAGCAGGAAACAACCCGGTGATGATGTCTATATTGAGTTTCCCTATCGTGCTGCCTGTCATTCTCAATTGTATCAAAATGTCAAGGGTCGCTCTGGACAATCTCGATGTGGCATTTAGTTATGACGAAATAGGTACTTTGCTAGCAATAGATGCCATTGCTATAGTATTATCGGTGATTTTATTTCCTTATCTATGGAAGAGCTAAAAAAGGTCATCAAAACGCAGCAAACTAACCGATCTTTCAGATCAGTCAGTCAATTGCTGCGACATTACTGCGGCCCGTTGGGACTGGGGGAAAACGAAATTCATTGGAAACAATCTTGTTTTAACAATTGGTTAAGAGTATTTTATTGGAATAATGTAAAATTTGCGCCCTGTTTTACAGGGAGTTTCATCATTGGCAAATGCCTAAATTATAAAAACAAGCACGCCTGTGGAACCCATCAGGTTACTTATCCGTAGGTTGTGCAAAGTGCATTTTGGTAAAATCTATGCCGATCGATACAAGATCTGCAACAGATAGACCCAAATAAGAGGGATTATTAAAAGGAGAAAGGAGAAAAGTCATGAAAACTTCACACATTTTCGCCATAGCAGTCATTGCTATCGCGGTTGGAATAATCATATCATCTACGGGAGATGCTGGTACTTACATGAACTTTAACGAGGCACTGGAAATCCACTCAAAGGGAGATGATCGACAGGTTCATGTAGTCGGAGAATTGAAAAAGGTAAATGGAGAAGTAGTCGGTCTCAGCGAAAGTCCTGACAAACGCTCGTTTTACTTTATGATGGTAGACAAGGCCAACAACGAACAGCGGGTCTTTCACCCAAATCCGATACCTAATGATCTGTTGAGGTCTGAAGAAGTAGTCATCATAGGCTACTACAAGAAAGACACCTTCATTGCAAAAGACATTTTGCTCAAATGCCCTTCTAAATATCAGGAGGAAGAAATCAAAGTATAAGAAAGGCACTCAAAAAGACTGCAGATGAATTATGTTCCTGGCGAAATAGGTCACCTCGCTATCATTTCCTCTTTTGTGACCAGCTTCATTGCTTTTGGTTTGTATTTCTATGCAACCAAACACAAAAGCACCTCATGGGAAAAGACAGCTAACTTCTTTTACTATGCCCATGTAGCAACGGTGTTTACCATCATTGGTGCGTTATTTTACATCATTAGCAACCACCATTTTGAGTACCACTATGCATGGAGTCATACTTCTTCGCTACTACCCATCTATTATCAGATTTCCAGCTTTTGGGAAGGACAGGAAGGTTCATTCCTGCTGTGGATTTTCTGGAATACCATCCTGGGATTGGTAATTATCAAAACTAATCGCAAGTGGACTGCCTCTGTTATGACGGTATTTTGCCTCATACAGGCATTCCTGACTTCGATGATCCTGGGAGTAGTCCCTTTTGAGTCACTCAAGATAGGCAGTAGTCCTTTTATGTTATTAAGAGATGTAATCAGTGCGCCCATTTTCAAAATGAACCCTGATTTTATTCCTAAAGATGGCAACGGACTCAACCCACTACTACAAAACTACTGGATGGTCATCCACCCGCCCACCTTGTTTCTGGGCTTTGCCACCACCATGGTGCCTTTTGCTTACTGTATGGCTGGAATGTGGCGCGGTGAGATCAAAGAATGGATACGTCCTGCACTCCCATGGGCACAGTTTTCGGCGCTGGTGCTGGGCATTGGTATCCTCATGGGTGCTTACTGGGCATATGAAACACTCAACTTCGGTGGTTACTGGAATTGGGATCCTGTAGAAAATGCCATTTATGTACCCTGGCTGATCATGGTCGCTTCTATCCACACCATGATCGCTTACAAGAAGAGTGAAAAAGCACTCAAAACCTCTATCATACTGGTAGTGGCTTCTTTTGTATTGATCGTTTATTCCACTTATCTCACAAGAAGTGGGGTGCTTGGAGACAGCTCTGTACACTCTTTTACAGATGTGGGACTTTACAATCAGCTGGTACTCTATCTGCTGACTTTTCTGGTGGGGAGTGCCATCCTCATCATTTCGCAGTGGAAGAAGATACCATCTACCAACGAAGAACTGGAGACCTATTCCAGAGAGTTTTGGATTTTCCTGGGGGTCACTACCCTTTGCCTGATGGCTTTTCACGTCATTCTTGTCACGTCATTCCCGGTATTTAACAAACTGGGAGGCCTCATTGGCCTGGACCTCAACCTGGCTCCTCCTGTAGATCAGGTAGGCGCTTACACCAAAGTGCAGATATGGCTGGCCATCGCGCTGGCATTCTTCTCGGGTACCGGACAGTTTTTCTGGTGGAAGCGCATGGACATTGACAAACTGAAGAAAGCGGTCATGATCCCTGCAATCATCGCCATAGGTGCTACCCTGGTGATGTTTCTCACTGGGTATTTCAGCAGTTTCGATCAGGAAGGTAAAGAAAAGTTTGATTTATTGATCTCCCTGTTGAGCTATGCACTCATCTTTTTGTGTGCTGTATATTCTATTGCTGCTAATTTCACCATTTTGCTATCGGTGGTAAAAAGAAATCCTAAGCTATCCGGCGGTGCCATCACCCATATAGGGGTGGCCATGATGTTGCTGGGGATCTTATTCTCGTCTGGCTATGACCAGATCATTTCCAAAAACTATACAGGCATCCTGTGGAGTTCAGAATTTCCCGAAGAGGTCAACAAAAACAACTTGCTGATCTATCAGAATGATCCACGGGAGATGGGCAATTACACCCTGCAATACAAAGGAATCAGGAGGCTGTTCAAAGACAGAGGCTTCGTAAACCAGAATTTTGTAGAGCCCACTGTCGATCCTGAAGTTTATGTAGCTAAGCAAAATATTGTTAATAAGGGCATCCTAAAAGGTGACTCTCTCACCATTGATGGCGTAGAAAACAGCTATTTTGAAATTGATTACATCAAGAAAAACGGACGTACCTTCACCTTGTTCCCGCGGGTACAAATGAATGATGCGATGGGAGTGGTGTACTCGCCAGACATCAAGCGCACCATGTTTGCGGACTTGTACACACATGTGAGAACCTTCCCTGATCCTGAAATAAGAGAAGAATGGAACAACAAAGACACCTTGCAGGTACAGGTGGGAGATACACTGTATCTGAACGACTACGTATCGGTCTTTGAAAGGGTGGAACGACTGCAGTCTGTTGCCGGCGTGGAGTTGGGAAGTCTGGATGCGGCGGTAAAGGCCATTATTCGCATTACCGGAGAAACGGATACGTACTATGCAGAGCCTATCTTCATCATCAAGAACCAAAACGTTGGAAAGATAGAATCCGTTGTTCACGACCTGGCACTGAAAGTAAAGCTCAACGGCATCAATCCGGAGCAGGGCACCTTTTCTTTTGAAGTGAGCTCAGGGCAAAAAGACTGGATCATCCTGGAAGCGGTTGAAAAACCCTATATCAACATTCTCTGGCTGGGAACATTGGTGTTAACCATTGGCTTTATCGTAGCCATCAGAAGACGGTACCTGGAGTTCATGGCCATGAGAGAAAAACAACTTGAATAATTATGAATTCATAATGAAGGGAAAATAGTACAAGTGACTCTATTTTAACACTGAATTCTATTTTGCACTTAATCAAGCGTGATAATGTCTAACAGACGCATTGCAGTCATCGGAACCGGAAATGTCGCGACTCACCTGATCGAATGGTTTGAAGCAGCGGGATTTTTGGTAACCAGCGTCTATACACGTCACCCCGACGAGCATTCGCAAAGTACTTTTATCATCAGGGATCACCTCAATTACGAGGAGGAGTTATGTGATTTTATTGTGATTGCAACAAAGGACGATGCCGTCGCTCAGGTTGTTGCGCAATTATCTAATACCGGCCAGGCGATTATTTTGCATACCAGTGGCACCGTACCGCTGGCAGTGCTGGAGAGGCCCGACTTTGCAGGCACAGGCATCTTATATCCGTTACAAACACTGCAAAAAGACCGCGCCATCACGTTGGACCGCGTACCTTTCCTGATAGAAGGTAAAACCCAAGGTGATCTTGCCGCTATTACGGCGTTATGCGATGCCGTGGGAATCAACCACAGCGTCGCCTCCTCAGAAGAACGATTAACTTACCATGTCTCGGCGGTCATCAGTGCCAACTTCACCAACCACTTGCTCTTTATCGCAGAAAAATTTTTGGCTGGCCAACAATTAAATGCAAATATTTTACGCCCTTTAATGCATGAGACCATTCAGAAGGCTTTTGAGTTGGGCGCGTTGAATAGTCAGACAGGACCGGCAAGACGTGGAGATGAACAAACGCTAAAACGCCACATAGACCTGTTGAAAGATCCACAGGTAAAGCAACTTTATGAGATAATCTCTAATTCCATCCTTTCAACTTATCGACAATGAATCACGATGGCAGGCAGTAAGGCAAAAGTATTTTCTATCAAGGGATTGCTGAAAATCACCCGTATCGGCAACCTGATGATCATTGGGCTGGCCCAGTACATGACTGCCATTTTCCTGATAGGCCCATCTGCCAACTGGCAACATTACTTGCTCAGCATTCCGCAGTTCCTGACCGTCATCAGCACGATGCTCATTTCTTCGGCGGGTTATATCATCAATGACTACTATGACCAGAAGATTGACATCATCAACAGACCGGAGAAAGTAGTTGTGGGCACCAACATCAAGCGAAGAGCTGCCATGTTTTATCACATGCTCTTCAATTTCCTGGGTGTCTTCATAGGCATCATTGCCGACTGGAAAATAGGTCTTGTGCATGTGGTTTCTTCATTTTTGCTTTGGCTGTATTCCAATAGCCTGAAAAGACTCCCGCTCATCGGGAACTTATTGATCGGCTTTCTCACCGGTATGGCCATTCTCATGATCGGCATCCAATATGAAAACCTCAACCCGTTGATGTTTGCCTACGCCCTGTTTGCGGCCTCCATCATGGTCATAAGGGAAATCATCAAAGACATGGAAGACATGAGGGGAGAGCAGACACATGGCGTCAAATCGCTCCCGCTACTGCTCGGAATACGGAAAACAAAACACCTACTCTATATCATCTGCGGAGTAACAGCGGTGTTTCTGGTGATCTTTTTGATCAAAGTAGAGAATGCCTATGTGGTCTACTATTTCCTTGGCCTTATCCCCTTCGTGGCATTCTTTTTATACAAGCTAAAAAACGCTGATACCGTAAAAAAATTCAGATACCTGAAGTATCTCAGTAATTTGATGATACTTTCGGGCATTATAAGCATGATCTTCTACTGATTATTCAAATGAATAAAGTTACCAAAATCGCCATTTTCGCATCAGGAAGTGGTTCTAATGCAGAAAACCTGGTTCGCTATTTTGCACAGCACACCACCATTGAGATAAGTTTGATCCTTAGTGACAAGGTATCGGCCTATGTACTACAGCGGGCTGAAAACCTGGGTATTGAAAGCGCGGTCTTTCCCAGAGGGCAATTCACACAAGAGGACGCTTCCAATCCGGTAGCCGCCTATTTGAGAGAAAATAGCATCGATTTAGTGGTTTTAGCAGGTTTTCTTGGTAAAATTCCCCGTGTGCTGATTCAGCAATATCCCGAGAAGATCATCAACATCCATCCAGCGCTTTTACCCAAATACGGTGGCAAAGGAATGTATGGCAGCCGTGTCCACCAGGCTGTGATTGCCGCAAAGGAGCCCTTTTCTGGTATCACAATTCACCTGGTCAATGAAGTCTATGACGATGGCAGAATTCTCTTCCAGGCACAGTGCGAAGTTACCCCGGCTGATTCTCCGGAAGATCTCGCCCAAAAGATTCATTCACTGGAACATACACATTTTCCCAGGGTGGTGGAAGACTACATACGCCAGTCTGATCAGTTGAGGTAAACATGGCACTCAAACAAAGCAACGAATAAACCCTTAATATTTCTGGTTAATACTTAGCTTTGCAGCTTCTTAAGAATCGCAGGCCAGTATTGTTGTGGGAAAAAGCCCGACTTTGACGCCCATCGCGACCAGCCTGCAGGTCATGATACAGAAAGTAAAAACACGGGGAAATGAGTCTGAAGAAAATTAATTCAGCGTTGATCTCAGTATATCACAAGGATAGACTGGAAAATCTTGTTGACTTGCTACACAGTAATGGGGTAACCATTTATTCTACTGGTGGCACAAGGAGCTTCATTGAAGAGAGAAATGTACCGGTAGTGGCGGTAGAAGATGTGACAGACTATCCGTCAGTCTTCGGAGGAAGAGTCAAAACACTGCATCCAAAAGTATTTGGTGGCATTCTCTATCGTAGAGCAAATGAAGGTGACCTTGCGGAACAGGCTCAGTTCGACATCCCGGCTATAGACCTCGTCATCGTTGATCTTTATCCTTTTGAATCAACGGTCGCTTCCGGCGCAAGCCATGAAGACATCATTGAAAAAATTGACATTGGCGGGATATCGCTCATCAGAGCGGCTGCTAAAAATTTCAGTGACGTAGTGATCATCTCTTCTATGGAGCAGTACGATGCACTGTATGATTTACTGAAAGAGCAGAAGGGAGCCACCACCCTGGAGCAGCGACAAAACTTTGCTGCTGAAGCGTTTGACATCTCTTCCCACTACGATACAGCGATTTTTAATTACTTCAATGCTTCTGCTGGCCTGAACCGATTTAAGAGCAGTATCAGACAAGGAAAGCAGCTTCGGTATGGGGAGAACCCGCATCAGCAAGGGCATTTCTTTGGTCCTTTGGACGAGCTTTTTGATCAGCTCAATGGCAAGGAGCTTTCATACAACAACCTGGTAGACGTTGACGCAGCAGTGAACCTGATCGGCGAGTTTGAAAGTACTACTTTTGCCATCCTGAAGCACAACAATGCTTGTGGCGTAGCATCTGCCGATACGGTAAAAGAAGCTTATCTCAAGGCTTTTGAAGCCGATACGCTCTCTGCTTTTGGCGGTGTCCTGATCACCAACCAGCTCGTGAATAAAGAGGCTGCTGAAGTGATGAACACACTGTTTTACGAAGTATTGATTGCGCCGGGCTTTGACGAAGATGCCCTGGAAATCTTAAAGAGTAAAAAGAACAGGATTCTGCTGAAACAAAAGCAGAACCTTGACAATAAAAAACAGTTCAAGACGCTGCTCAACGGTGTCATCAGTCAGGACATCGATTTCCAGACTGACAAAACCACCGACCTGAAAACGGTGACAAAAGCCACTCCTTCTGATAAGGAAACTGCTTCGCTGATCTTCGCTTCTAAAGTTTGCAAGCATACCAAATCCAATACCATAGTATTGGTGAAAGGGACTCAGATGCTGGCAAGTGGTGTAGGGCAAACCTCCAGAGTAGATGCATTGGAGCAAGCCATAGAGAAGGCCGGCAAGTTTGGTTTTGACCTGCAAGGTGCTGTTATGGCATCAGATGCATTCTTCCCTTTCCCGGATTGCGTAGAAATCGCACACAAGGCAGGCATCAAATCTGTGATACAGCCTGGTGGTTCTATCAAAGACCAATTGTCAATTGACTACTGTGACAAGGAAGGGTTGTCTATGGTATTTACCGGTTTCAGGCATTTTAAACATTAAATTACCGATCGATTAAAGTTGATTCTTGATACAAATTGTTATCTTTCGGTACTTTTTCGAATTTTAGTTTCCAGACATTATAATGGGATTATTAGATATCTTTTCCAGCGACATTGCGATTGACTTGGGTACAGCTAATACGCTGATCATCAGCAAGGATAAGATTGTGGTAGATGAACCTTCTATCATCGCAATTGACAAGAACACCAACAAGGTGCTGGCCATCGGTCGGGAAGCCATGCAGATGCATGAGAAGACCCACGAAAACATCAAGACCATCAGGCCGCTGAAAGATGGGGTGATTGCTGATTTCCATGCCGCCGAGCAAATGATCCGTGGAATGATCAAAATGATTGACGGGAACAGCAAACGTCTTTTCCCGGCTTCACACAGAATGGTGATCTGTATTCCTTCAGGCATTACTGAAGTGGAGAAAAGGGCCGTTCGTGACTCTGCAGAACACGCTGGAGCCAAAGAAGTCTACATGATTTACGAACCAATCGCCGCTGCCATTGGTGTCAACCTCGACATTGAACAGCCTGTGGGTTCCATGATCGTTGACATAGGTGGTGGTACTACGGAAATTGCCGTAATTGCACTATCAGGTATTGTTTGCGATCAATCCATCAGAATTGCAGGGGATACTTTCAACAAGGATATCCTGGATTACATGAGAAGACAGCACAATCTGTTGATTGGGGAGCGATCTGCTGAAAAAGTAAAAATTGAAGTGGGTTCTGCGTTAACAGAATTGGACGATGCACCTGATGATTATGAAATCAGAGGCAGGGACCTGATGACCGGTATTCCAAAAGTCATCAAAATCTCTTATTCAGAAATTGCTTTTGCCATTGATAAGAGTGTCTCCAAAATAGAGGAGGCAGTTCTTAAAGCACTGGAAATCTCTCCTCCGGAGTTGTCTGCTGACATTTATGACAATGGTATTTACCTGACAGGTGGTGGTGCACTGCTAAGAGGTCTGGATAAAAGACTGGCGCTCAAAACAAAGCTCCCTATTCACATTGCAGAAGATCCGCTGAGAGCCGTTGTGCGTGGTACAGGGAAAGCTTTGAAAAATCTGAACGCTTATAAGGCAGTATTGATACCTTAATCATCGCCTGCTGATTTCAGCATGGCCGTCAGGCACTACAGACGATAGCGATGTCGATAATGTGGTATTGCCTGGGCCTCTTTTTTAACGATGAGAAATCACCGTTTGATTTATCAGGCCGCTGTTGTGATCGTGCCTGGTAAACCCAATACGTTTTACGGAATATCTATTGTTCACAACAAAATGACATAATTGGTTAGATGCGTGGATTATTAAGATTCATCTACAAATACAGGGCTTTTGAGCTGTTTATCCTTCTGGAGGTAATCAGCGTATGGTTGCTAGTCAGTAACAACAGGTATTATAACGTCTCCTATCTCAACACTACCAATTCTGTAGTGGCAACTACCAATCAGCGCATTTTCAACACGCAGAAGTACTTTTCATTGCAGGAAGTGAATGAAAAACTAGCGCAGGAAAATGCGTTATTGCGCGAACAATTGACCCGATTGCTTTATTCAGAAAGCTATAGAAAGCTGCCAGTAAACGATTCTCTACTGGATCGCTATGAGCTGATTCCAGCCAAAGTAGAGCGTAATAGTACTGCCAAAAACCATAACATCATTTTACTGGACAAGGGGAAAACGCACGGCATCGAGTCTGGAATGGGCGTTGTAGGCCCACAGGGCGTCATTGGTCAGATCAAGTATGTATCCAATAACTTTTCCAGTGCTATCTCCCTGCTACATACCGATACAAGAATTTCTTCGCTGCTTACCAGAGATGGCACCATTGGCACCACCCAATGGGATGGTAAAGACATAGGCATTGCCAAGCTCAAGTACATCCCCAGACACGTACCAATTGCCGAAGGAGATACGGTGATTACCTCCGGGTTTAACTCGGTTTTTCCCGAAGGCATCATGATTGGTTATGTACAACGCATAGATGTGAAGAAGAACGAGTCATTTTATGACATAGACATAGCACTTTCCACGTCATTTCACAACCTGAACATGACTTATATTGTGAAAGACAAACTGGGCGCCGAAATAGATAGTTTAACCACAATCTCAGAAGAATGACCCTCAAAAGTGCACTTACCTACTTACTGAGCTTCATGGGATATGTGCTGTTGCAGGCGGCCTTGTTAAACAAATTGGTCATTGCCAATTCTATCTTCTGTTTCTTCTATGTAGGTTTTATCTTTCTGTTGCCGCTCAACAGCAGTAGAATGCTACAGCTGTTGCTTGGGTTTGCCGCCGGCTTTGTCATAGATTTATTTGGCGATTCTATCGGCGTGCACATGATCTCGTGTACCCTGGCCATGTTCATCAGGCCATTCTGGCAACAACTGGTTTTGGGAGACATCAAGGAAATGCCCGGTTTCATTAATATCCAAGGTGTGACGATCTTTCGTTTCTTCACCTTTACAATGCCGCTGTTGCTGATTCACCATTTCGTTATTTTCTATCTGGATGCCATCGGGACGGATTTCAGCTTTTCGCTTTTGCCTAAAGCGCTATTCAGTGCTTTTTTTACCTTTGTAGTACTGCTGAGTATTCAGCTGTTTGTTACCTCTTTTACCAAAAAGAAATAGATGTTTAAACAAAGAGTCATAGCGATCTATATAGTCACTATACTGGTGGGTTTGACTTTTTTGATTCGTCTGTTCGTCATCCAGGTGGTAGATGACAAGTACAAAACAGAGGCCGATACCCGTATTATCACCCCTATTGTAGAGTACCCCTATCGCGGCCTCATCTACGATCGCAACGAAGAGCTACTGGTGTACAACGAACCTGCCTATGACCTGATGGTCATTCGAAGTCAGGCAAAAAATATCGATACGTTGGCACTTTGTGATATTTTGGGCATTACACGCGACGATTTTGATCAGAAGATGAAGGGTTCTCATCCCATCAGACCGTCACTGTTTTTTGAAATGCTGTCTAACGAAGAGTTTGCTGTTATCCAGGATCAGCTGATCCACTTTCCCGGCTTTTTTGTAGCGCCACGGACAGTCAGGAAGTATCCACATCAGTCTTTGGCACATGCGCTCGGCTATCTGGCAGAGATCAGTAAAAGACAGCTGGAACGGGATACTGCGCGCTATTACAGCCAGGGTGATTATGTAGGCATCAATGGCATAGAGAGTGAATATGAGGCCAGCCTTCGGGGCAGAAGGGGAATTAGGCACAAGAAAGTCAACAACAGGGGTTTGATTACCGGTGACTTTGGAGAAGGCGCCTTGGACTCGTTGTCTGTCCCCGGTGATAACATTACCCTCACCATCGACCTGGAACTACAGCAATATGCTGAAAAGCTCATGGCGGGTAAAGTGGGTAGTTTGGTGGCCATAGAGCCGTCTACCGGTGAGATTCTGGCCATTGTCTCCAGTCCATCCTACGATCCCAACCTGCTGACCGGCCGTACCTTCGGCTCCAACTTCAGGGAAATACAGCTCGATTCACTCAAGCCGCTCTTCAACAGGCCGCTACGGGCACGCTATGCGCCTGGCTCCATGTTCAAAACCATACAATCACTGATTGCTTTACAGGCAGGGGTAGTAACAGCCAATGAGCAGATCTATTCCAACAACCAATTGATCGGTGACCTTGCGCCCATTGGTTACTATGACGTGAGGAAAGCGATCCAGTTCTCCTCCAACAACTATTATTTTAAAGTCTTCAGGCGGTTAATCAACCAGAACAAAGATCCCAATACTTTTATCGACAGCAGGCTGGGGCTTGATTGGTGGCAGGAAAGAGTCAAAAAGTTTGGGCTGGGCGTTCAACTGGACATCGATATATCAGGTGCCCATGAAGGGTTGGTCCCTCAACCCAAATTGTATGACCGTTATTACGGCAGAAACCGATGGAAATTCTCCAACATTGCCTCGCTGAGTATTGGCCAGGGAGAGCTCAATGTTACGCCATTGCAGATGGCTAATCTGGGTGCTTTACTCGCTAACCGCGGGTTTTATTATAGCCCCCACATCATCAAATCTGTAGGGGATTCCGATGGAATTCCGGAAAAGTACCGTATTAAAAACTATGTGGAAGTAGACAGCGTACACTTTGAACCTGTGCTGGACGGCATGGAACTGGTAGTGAAAAGTGGGTCAGGAACACGGGCTTACATGCCAGACATCGAAGTTTGTGGAAAAACGTCTACCGTTCAAAATTCGTTTGGCGAAGACCATTCCGGTTTTATGGGGTTTGCACCCAAAGACAATCCGCAGATTGCCATCGCGGCCTATGTAGAGAACGCAAGCTGGGGAGGCCGTGCAGCCGCTTCCACAGCAAGTCTGGTGATGGAAAAGTACATCCGCGGACACATCACCCGTAAGTATCTGGAAGATTATGTATTGAAAGGAGAGTTTGTCTATTGAGGAGGTCAGAAGGTACATATCAGTATGATTGGGTAACCATCGTTGTCTACTATGCATTGGTACTCATCGGATGGATTGGAATCTATGCGGCCACCTATACAGAAGGCACCAGCTATTCCATCTTCAGTCTGGACATCAACTCCGGCAGACAGTTGATCTGGGTTTTCACCAGTGTGTTCCTTGTATTGGCCATCCTGCTGGTCGATTTCCGATTCTACGAGAAAATCGCTTATGTCTTTTACGCCGCCATCATGATTGCCTTATTGCTGGTACTCATTATCGCCCGTGAAGTAGATGGTGCGTCTTCCTGGCTTGAATTGGGTCCGGCAAAAATCCAGCCTTCAGAGTTTGCCAAATATGCCACTGGGCTGGCGCTGGCAAGGTTTCTCAGCAGCATTGGCGGAAAAGACCTGTCCAAAAGAAGAGCGATTGTCATTAGTACAGCCATTGTTGGGCTACCTACCTTATTGATCCTACTCCAAGGCGATGCCGGTTCGGCATTGGTGTTTGTTGCCATGATTCTGGTACTGTACCGGGCTGGGATGACACCAATTCCTATTTACATTGGCATCTACCTCATCATCTTGTTCCTGAGCTCCCTGCTAGTACGTAATCTCATCATGGTACTCATTCTCAGCACCGTCACACTGATATTGGTGGGGCTATCCTTCCGGAATTTACAGCGATTGATGCTCATCATCATCGTCTTTGTCATGAGCCTTGGCTTTATTTTCAGCGTGGATTTCATCATGAAAGATGTTCTGAAACCCCACCAGCAAGCGAGGGTACTGGCACTGGTGGATCCGTCGGTAGACCCATCGGGAAAGGGGGTGAGTTACCAGACAACCAACTCCAAGATCACCATTGGATCGGGAGGTCTTACCGGAAAAGGATTTCTGCAGGGTTCTTTGACCCAGGGAGACTTTGTACCAGCACAAAGCACCGACTTCATCTTCAGCGCGATTGGTGAGGAATATGGGTGGCTGGGCAGTTTGGTGCTCGTTGGCCTGTTCATCACGCTTTTCTTCCGGCTGCTATTTTTAGCCGAAAGGCAGAAATCCACTTTTGCCAGGGTATATGGTTATGTGGTCTTCACCGTGTTGTTTACCCACTTCACGCTCAACATCGCCATGACAATTGGTCTGTTTCCAGTAGTTGGAATACCGCTACCCTTTCTAAGCTACGGGGGTTCCTCTCTCTGGTCGTTTACGATCCTGCTGTTTATCTTCCTCAAGCTGGATGCCCACAGGATGCAGATTCTGGAGCGTTAAGCCGGGGAAAGCCTACAGTTACTGTTGATTCCATCGTAATACTCCCTGATCTTCGATTTCCAATTTCTGTTCGATGATGGGTTCATCAAGTCTTGAATCCCAGGTAATCAGATAGTTGTCCGGAAAAGCCTGCCATGTACCATCAATAGCAAGTAATCACTTAAACCCTACTTTCATAGCGTACCATCGGTAGATGTAGTCTGATGACCCACGTTAAAACATGACATATGCAAGTAATGGGTTTGTCTTCGAGTACATCACCCTGTATGATTGTTTTCCGTCAACTTCTGGTTCCTCAGGAGCTATTTGATGTCTGGTATACAAATACCCATCGACCACATAAGAAAACTTAAGAATGCCAAGATTATTAAAAATGCGTTTTGTCTTAGTTTCAGCGAAATCAGCAGACGAGATAACAGGCTCTTCAAAAGAAATATAATATTTGTCAGGTATCTCCTCTAAATAATAAACTTTAAACGTCTCTCCAACCCTTATATCGACATGGGGTTTCGACACCCTTTTTCGAAGTTGTTTACCATTTATTTTAAAGTAACAAATCACATCAGAGCCAATCAACGACCTAACCATATAGGTATCATAGTCGCCTGTTTCTCTGATCGCCTTATACGCTTCATTTGACTTGTAACTGAAGTACAAAACACAGAAGAGTATGGCAAGTGAAGCGATCACCTTAAATGACTTTGACATTTGTTATAACTTTTCTTCGCTCAGAGCTTTTACCTTACAGAAAGGTATTAACTAAAATTAGCTCAATAAAAAGCCTATAACTAATTACAGCAATAGATTATTTCATCTATATTATTATAAAGGCTCTAATGTCCATTTCATCTAAGCATTATAAATAATTATCAAAAATGGAAAAACACGATTGTAACCTCAATATTAGGTACGACTTACCAAAAGAAGTTTGGAACAAAATCCCTGAAGTTTATGAAAAAATGAACGGTTGGATCGGATTCAAAGAGAACGGGATTCCATATTGGTTTGGAATTGAAGGAGACGAAAAATCAATCTCGGCTTCCGTTGAACCTAGCGGCCTTCAATTTTTTGCTGTAATGGAAGAATCAGAATGGAATGAATGGAAGTCTGATTTTAAAAAAGTTGCAACACAAATACTTGGATTCAAGGTAGGGGAAATTGAGGAAGGAGAAGTTAGCGACAAGATTGAATGGTTCAGGTGATTATACCGGATGCCGGACCAGCGATGTAAGTAATGCGCTTGTTGGCATCGTACTCGTACTCCGTCGCCTGCGTCACGCCATTGTCAAATCCATCATTGTCTCCACTGGAATGCAAGCCCATCGGGGAAGATTAAAAACCACGAACTGTTGAATATGTTCAC